>Ga0070741_10002269_pt1 | contig 52747 bp, 37 predicted proteins | sample Coa_R1_4_FD_66440 | JGI IMG/M metagenome (GOLD analysis project Ga0070741, IMG submission 66440) | Surface soil microbial communities from Centralia Pennsylvania, which are recovering from an underground coalmine fire - Coalmine... | ecosystem: Environmental > Terrestrial > Soil > Unclassified ... | reverse complement strand
CCAGCGGTCCATTGATGCACACCGGAATCGTTGCGCCGTTACGAAAGATGGTCGCGGTCGCACTGGACTGAATGCAACCCAAGGTGCTGAAAAAGCGGTTTGCCTGCAGCGCGCCAATCGTTTTTGGCACGTCAGTGGCGGGGCCAATGATGCCGGGCCCAGGATAGGAGACGTCAATGTTGTAGGAGCGGAACAGGTTGGCGCCGCGCGTTCCCACGTAGGCGATATCCAGAGCGGTGGTGGGAGTGAGCTCGCGCTGGACACCGACATTCCACATTGCGACCGTATCCGGCTGGAAATGCCTGGGGACATAGTAGAGCGCCGCCGCGGGTGATGGGGTAATTTGAGGGGTGATGACCTGCGGAACAAATCCGGGAAGGCCGACAAAGCAATTGGCGACTGGACCAGCAGGAGTAACGCAGTTGGTGGTTGCGCTCAGTTGGCCCCAGGGTGTGTTCGGTGTCACCTGCCCAATACTGTACTCCTCGAACCACGGCCAGTTGCGTTCCAGCGTTCCCCCGGCCGCGCCGAAATGGTCGGGGAAGTAAGTAAGCCCAAAGGCTCCGCGAAAGGCCGTGCGCCCATCGTCAGGTGAATAGGCAAGTCCTACCCTGGGCGCAAAATTGTGGTGACTGTTCACCACATTGGGCGTGCGGTTGCCATCATGCGCAACGTCGAGGAAGCCGGTATTGATATTCAGGTTCGACTGGCGGTTGAACTTGTCGACCGGATAGGTGACCAGGTCCCAGCGGAGCGCGAGATTGACGGTGAGATTCCTGGTAAGACGATAATCGTCTTTAATGTAAGCTCCGATCAGGTTCAGCCGGGTCGATGGAGCCGTGTTCACGATGTCACGGGTAAGGCTGGTAGGCAAGCCTAAGAGAAAGTCAGCAAAGCCCGCTCCGCCGGCGCACTTTGCCGAAGTACCCACGCAACTGGCGGTGTAGCTTTGATCGAAGGTGAACTGCCCCGCCTGTTGGTGGTCGGCATTGGTTACCGCAGCTTGCAGCCGCCGGTAGTCGGCCCCAACTCCGAGATTGTGTTTGCCGCGTACCCACGAAAAGTTATCAACAATCTGATAGGTATTGGTGTAGCGGACCGCATCGGTGAAGCCCAGCGTGCCGGTTTGGGCGATATTGCTGACGCCCTGATTGCTGTTGATGCTCATAGCGGCCAATCCCGAAGTATTCGGAAATTGTGCGATATTGCCATTCGGTATTCCTAATGCGGTGTTCTCGTTGCTGCCCAGATCATTACCGAAATCGCTGGTGAAGAACCGGTCAAAGCCGAGCCGAAGCTCGTTAATGGAGGTGGCAGAGAACAGATGGGTGTAGCCGATGGCGGCGTTATGATCTCGCGGAAACGAATTCACGTTGCCGCTGCCGGCAGACGGATTCAGAAACCGTGTTGGCGTAGGAGCGTTCAAATCGCTGCGCTCATAGGATTCGCGCACAAAAGCGTGATCCTGGCTCCGAAACTGGTAATCCACCTTCACATCGAATTTGTGGACCCGGGTTGCTTCGGTTACGTTCTGGCTGAAGTTGTTGCTCGCACTCTCGCGCTGCTCCGCCGGCCAAATTGCATTGTTTGCCAACATGCGGGCAGCGACCGGGTCCCAACGGCTCACTGGTATCTGAAAGGCGAGACCGGAGCCATCCGGAGCCTGGACCTGGGGGAACTTAGCCCCGGTTTGCGGATCAAAAATTCCGGCGCCGAATTGGCTAACTGGGAAGAATCCCTGCCGCATGAGCGCTGTGGGAAGAGTGAGAGTATAGGTAAAGCCTTTGTCCAAGCGGATTCCTTCATATCCTACAAAGAAGAAGGCCTTGTTCTTCTTAATGGGTCCACCTATCAAAGCGCCGTAATCGTTGTTCAGAAATGGAGCTTTGGATACATGGTTCAGGTCGTTGGCCCATGTATTGGCGCTCATGGCGGCATCCTTGAAATATTCATAAGCGCCGCCATGCCAGTTGTTAGTCCCAGACTTGATGAACGCATTGACCTGAGCGCCGCCATAGGTTCCAACATCGGCGCTGGAGTTGTTGCTCGATACCTTGACCTCTTCAATGTCGTCCACCGGGGGCGCAACGTTCATGAATGAGTTTTCGAGCTCCATATTGCTCACGCCGTCAAGCGTGTACGTCGTGCCCTGCCACACCACGCCATTCACGCTGGCGGTGATTGGAGTTGTCGCTCCAACTCCGGAGGCCGATTCAGTCGAGCTGCCGAAGCCGGTTGCAACCGAGCCCGGCATGGTCTGGACTAGCTGGGAAAAAATGCGGCCATTGAGCGGCAGGTTACTGACTTGGTGCGAATCCAGGTCATTGCCCATGGAAGATGTGGTGCTTTCCACCAGGGGAGCGCCGGCCTGTACTTCCACGCTGGCGGTTGTGTCCCCGACTTGCATGAGAAAATCAACCCGCCGCGTGCCATTGACCACAACCACGTTGTTGGCAGAAACAGCCTCGCGAAATCCGGCGGCCTTGACGCTCACGCGGTATCTTCCTGGAGGCAGGCTGGGAGCAATATAGTTGCCCTGCGAGCCGGTGGGGACGGTAACGGACTGGTTTGTATCCTGATTTGTCACTGTGACCGCCGCGGAGGGAATGGTGGCGTGAGTCTGATCTTCCACGGTTCCTAAAATAGTGCCGGTGATACCCTGACCCAAAGCAAGCCCCGCGATCAAAAGCAAAGATGCAAGATTAAAAACGAATCTAAGGGTTGGGAATGTTGATGGATAAGGAAGACGAGCGGAAGGCGGGAAGACGGGAGCGGTCTTCATGATTTTCCTCCTGTTTCGACGGTCTCTGCCGTCGTTAGCGATATTCAATTATTTTCGCGCAAGCTTCACGAATAGTGTGAGATTGGTTCCTTCGCCTACCGGGGAGGGAACCCGTATCAGCGCTCTCTAAAGCTGAAATAGAACTTAGGAAATGGTCGGACCTCTGTCAAATCAGAAAAAATAAATAATATATTCAGTAAAACTCAATCATTCGCTGCGCGGGAGCACGCCCCCGGCTGCGAGAAGAGTTTATCGGTAATTTCCAAATTATTGTCTGAACGTGAAATCGGCAGCCTGATTCTGTTTTGGAGTGACCGTGACCTTCATTTCCTGCGTTCCTAGTTTTTCGTGAACGGCTGCAATTGTGTAGGTTCCTGGCGGCAAGCCTTGAATGGTGAAGTTGCCTTTTTTGTCGCTGACGGCAAAAAACGGATTGCTGACTACGTTGACATACATCTTCATCCAGGGATGCTGGTTGCAGGTGACAGGCAGCAGCAACTCGGGATTGGCGAATGTCCGCTCTTTGGGATCGCCCTTGGGCATCTGGCTCTCATTCCATTGCGGATTATTTTGCGGAACCGGATGCACGTTGTGCATGGTGCTGTCGCTGTTCAGGATTCGCAGCGTTTGTCCGGCGACCAGCCCGAGCACATGCGGAGAGTAGCGGCAACCTATCTGGTCGAGGACTGCGGGCTGTGTGGGCTTGGAAACGGCATAACCCTGGAGCCCATCTTTTACATACACAAACACGTTTTCCAGCTTGCCCTGATTTACAACCACGGCTTCGGCCAGACTCGGCCCTTTGGCGGCCAGCGCGCAGCCGGGGTCCATATCCATGTCAATAACGGCTCGCGGCGGCGGGGTGCCGGTGAAGCTTATCGTTCCCGAAATGCTACCGGTCGTCGCGGGGTCGATAGGAGTTCCGGCGGATGGTTTGGCGGAATCGGAGTGGCTCTCAGCGTTTGGAGGAGATGTGTTTTGATTGCAGCCTGCGAGAATGCTCACTATAGAAATAAGAAGAAATAATTTTTGCAAATAGGAATTATTCATAAATCACAATTTAGCCCCTAACAGCACACAGCCGGAGGCGGTTGCGTCATACAGTGCTGCATCAGATATTTTCCTGGAAGCAGGGCAAATCAAGCTCGCGCCGCGATCCCAGACATGGCTGCGATGATTGCGTCGGCGAACTCGGTGGTCGAGGCGGTTCCGCCCATATCACGCGTCAGCTTTTCTTTGCTCTGATACACGTGTTCCAGCGCCGCCTGGATCCGATCGGCAGCGTCAATTTCCTGAATATGGCGAAGCATTAAGATTGCTGATTGCAGCAAGGCCGTGGGATTAGCGATATTTTTCCCCGCAATGTCGGGCGCCGAGCCATGTACGGCTTCGAAGATGGCGCACTCGTGGCCTAAGTTGGCTCCAGGGACCAGTCCCAACCCTCCCACGAAAGCCGCGCACAGGTCAGAGATGATGTCGCCGTAAAGATTTTCCAGCAGCAGCACATCATATTGATAGGGATTCATGACCAACTGCATGCAGGTGTTATCTACAATGTGCTCGCCATAGGTGATCTCCGGATATTCTTTGGAAACGTTGCGGGCACAGCGCAGAAAAAGGCCATCGCTCATTTTCATGATGTTGGCTTTGTGAATGGCGAATATTTTCTTGCGCTTTTCGCGGCGGGCATAGTCAAAAGCAAAGCGCGCGATGCGGGTTGAGGCCTTCTCGGTAATGATCTTGAGCGACTCCACCACGCCGGGCACGACTTCATGCTCGATGCCCGAGTATTCGCCCTCGGTGTTCTCACGAACAATAATCAAATCCACGCCGGGGTAGCGCGTCGGTATGCCTGGCAGATTGCGGATGGGACGAAAGTTACAGAACAGCTCGAATTTCTTGCGCAGCGCCACATTGATGCTGGGAAACCCCTCGCCGATCGGCGTGGTCACAGGACCTTTGAGGCCAACACGGTTGCGCTCGATGGAAGCCAGAAGTTCTTGGGGAAGATATTCCTTATACTTCGCGTAAGCTTCGGCGCCGGCGGCATGGCTTTCCCATTGGAATTTAGCGCCTGTGGCCTCAAGAATGCGCACAACTGCGTTGGTTACTTCTGGGCCGATTCCGTCGCCGGGAATGAGGGTGATGGTATGCATGATTTTGTAAGTCTTACACCTTTGCTCCCGGCTTGGCTTTGGCTGGAGCGGGCACAGGCGCGGTTTCCTTGGTCTTCAGCAGGTCTTTAAGTTCGTCCATGAATTCTTTTACATCCTTGAAATCCAAATACACGGAGGCGAAGCGGACATAGGCAACTTTGTCGTGCTTCTTAAGGCGGTCCATGATCATCTCGCCCACTTCGCTGGTCTTGCGCTCGCGCTCCGGGGAGTCAATCACAAAGGCTTCGGCCTCGTTCACAATCTGCTCCAGCTTGCCCATGGAGACCGGGCGTTTTTCGCAGGCACGCAGAAGTCCGCTCAAAACCTTTTGCCGGTCAAACTTTTCGCGGCGCCCGTCTTTCTTGATCACCATGTAGGGAATTTCGTCGATGCGCTCGTAAGTGGTAAAACGCTTCTCGCACTTCAGGCACTCGCGCCGGCGGCGGATGGATTCGCCTTCCTTGCTCTCGCGCGAGTCCACAACTTTGTCATTCACAAATCCGCAGAAAGGACATTTCATGGTGAGGAAACGAAGTTTTATTGTAAATCATCGGCCGTTATGAAGTTTGCAGGCCCGTTGAGCGTGTTGGCAAACGCCCACACGACAGCGCTACGTTAGTGCACTCTCTTCCGTCTTGCGGGCTTCGCGGGTAAGCTGGGTGAATGAGACGTGCTCGAGGTGAGCATAGATCAACCCAAGCGGGACTACAGACATGAACGTCGCCAGCCATAACAGGATGCCGCAGCTCACCGCCATTTCATTGGGAATCTGATAGAAATACGTCAACGCAGTGATGGTCATGAACTGCGAGCCGCCGCCTACAACCGGCAACTGCAGCACTCCTCCAGCGACACTGAAGCCCATCAGCAGGATGGAATGGGTCCAGGTCAACTGATTGAGCGGTTCAGGATAAGCGTGTGTGATCAGAAAATAGCTAAGCGAGATCAGCAACCAGATGCCCATGGAAATAGCCGTACAGGCAAAGAAGGAACCAACGTCGCTCAGAGTATTGAGGCCCTCGCCAAACGCCTCCACTTTGCTGGTCAGCCGATCTGTAATGGCCGGGAAGCGGTGGAATGTGGCCTTCATCCATTGCACGATGAGAGCATAGTAACGCCGCACCAGCGCAGCGAAGACAATACCGCCCAGCACAAAAATCACCAGCGCAATGCCGACCTGCGGCAGCCGCTCATAGTGCTCCAGGTGCTTGACCGAGCGGGAAGAAAATAAGGCGAATGACACCAGGACTGTGACAGCGCCCATGTCGAAGATGCGCTCGACGGTCCAGACCGCCAACTGGGCTGAAAGGGTGAGCTTGGTCTTGCGGGCGATCAGATAAGGACGAACCAGCTCTCCCAGACGCCCCAGCAGCGCCAGCCCGGTGAACCCGATGAACTGGGCGCCAATCAATTCACGGGCGCGGATCTTGTGGACCGGCTTCAGAAAAATTGCCCAGCGCAGCGCGCGCAGCGCATCGGCCAGGTAAACCAGGATGACGGCGAAGATGACCTTGCCCCACTGCACACCCTCGGTCTGGTCGGCGAATTCCTCCCAGTCGAATTTTCTCCAATGCTGAACCTGCAGATAGACCAGGAAGACCAGCACGGCGGCAATTAGAACCAGGAGCAGGACCTGTTTTTTATTCATGGGGGAAGAGAATTTTATAGCTCCTAATTGGAGGCAGCCGGCTGCGCATCAGCAGTGGTAGAGCTATCTGAGGCGCTCGCAGTATGGCTGGCCTTCGGTTTTGCAGCGCGCGGCGTTGTAGCTGCCTGCGCATTGGCCGCAAACTGGGCCAGCTTCTTGCGGTTAAAATCAGCGATAATGCGTGAAATGTAGGCGTACGTCTCACGGTACGGGGGGACGCCCTTGTATTGTTCCACGCGCTCGGGGCCGGCATTGTAAGCCGCCAGGGCTTTTACCAGGTCGTTGTTGTATCGCGCCAGCAGTTCACGCAGATAATGCGTGCCGCCTTCGACATTGGCGGCCGGGTCCATGGAATCAGTGACTCCCAACTTGGAGGCGGTGGAGGGCATGAGCTGCATTAATCCCCGGGCGCCCTTGCGAGAAACTGCCTTAGGATTGAACCCACTCTCGGCCCGGATGACGCTCTGGATCAAATCGGCGTCAACCCCGTGCTTCTGGCTGGCCGCGTAGACAAAATCCTGGATGGTAGCGCCCTGCGGAACCGCCGGCTGTGTTGCGGCAAGCTGAGAAGCGGCAGGCTGCGCCGGAGGCGGCGGAGGGGAATCATCATGCTCGATGGAAGCAATCTGCCCGGTAGGCACATCAATGTAGCCGGATTGCGAAGTAGCATCCAGGTATAGACGTGTGATGTCACCCAAAGACTCGCGCCGCTCATGGCGAATGGAGAAGCCATTCTGCAACACGGCAAGATCAGCCGCAAAGGCGGGCAGGGCAAGCAGCACAAAAAGTCCTGCAACGAGTTTTCTAACCAGAATCAATCGAAAGTCCTAATGCAAAATCGTCTCAATGACGGCGGCCACCCCGCACTGATCATTGGATAGTGTAACCTGCCAGCCGTTTTGCTTCAGTTCCGGGCAGGCATTCTCCATGATAACGGCATGTCCGGCAAATTCAAGCATTTCCACATCATTATAGTTATCACCGATGGCCATGACCTGTTCCGGCCCCAGCCCTTTGAAGGTGGACCAGCGCTTGAGGGCGTGTCCTTTGGAGCAGTCGCGGTTGAGGACGTCGAGAATGCACAGGTCGCGGTGGTCATACTGCGTCTTCAGGATCGTGGTTTGAGCCCGTAGAGCCGGGCCTGTAAGCAGGCTCTCGGCCTGCTGCATCAATGCGATAGGTCCGCAAAACATGGCCTGCACCGGATCGGTGGTCAAGGCGTCTTCGATCGGGCGGACGAATTCAATGTACTCCATGTTCCGCTCCAGCCATACGCGGATGCTGCGAGACATCGCTTCCAGCTCTTCGATCACGATCGCCCCCTTGGCATCCAGATCGAAGGTCAGCACCAGTTGGCCGCGGAAGGCATTCATATGAGCAATCAGCGCACGTGCCGAGTTGGCCGGCAGCAGGTCGCGATGAAAAAGCTCTCCATGGGTGGAGCGCGTTACAGCGCCATTAGAACTGATAACCCAATGATCAAACCCCAGCATGGCTGCTACAGACATAGCGTAATGATGACGGCGTCCGGTAACCAGTATGACTTCTATGCCCGACTCTTGAGCGCGCTGCAGGGCCTGCAAGTTGGCGGGAGGGAGTTGGTGCCGCGAATCGAGAAGTGTGCCGTCAATATCAATGGCAAGCAGCTTGATGCCTGGATTCACTGTGCTTCATTTTACACCTGCTTTGGAAGACAGTTGCCGGTAATAGCTACTAGCCACTAGCTTCTAGCTGTGACTGACCTTGGACAAGAACCGGAAGCTTGGAGCTGCCTTTTATGCTATATTCCATGCGTTCCCCCAGCATGTCACTCCTACCGTTTTCACTGATTCTGCAGGCTTTGGCGATCCTTCACTTTATCAAGCGAAGGCCAGATATGTATTGGCTCTTCATCATCATCTTTTTGGGGCCCCTGGGCGCGGTGGTGTATCTTGCGGTGGAAGCCTTGCCCGACCTGCGGGTCAACCACTCCTTCCAGTGGGTGCAGCGGCGCAAGCGGTTGAATCAATTGGAAACGGCTGTGCTGGATAATCCTTCGGCGGGAAACTACGAAGAGCTGGGTGAAATCTATAGCGAGCAGAAGAACTACGTCCGGGCTCGCGAGTGCTTCGATAAGGCCATTACCCCGCGCACAGATATGCCCAGTCCGTTCTATGGAAGAGCGCAGAGCGAATTACAGTTAGGGGAATATCCTGCCGCAGTAGCCGACCTGGAACGGGTGTTCGCCTACGATCCGAAATACGATTACGGGCGCGCCGCGGGTTTGCTGGCCCACGCCTACGCGCAATTAGGGAACCAGGAAAAAGCCGCCCGGCTTTTTCAGCAGGTCATCGAAGGCTCAACTCTTTCCGAAACACAATACAACTACGCCGCTTTCCTGAAGCAGCAGGGCAAGACGGAGGAAGCCAGAGAGATGGTCCGCAGGATCCTGAATAAAAAGGCCACCCTGCCCGGTTATCTGAAGCGCCGCGAGCGCCCCTGGTTCCGGCGCGCCGAGGCGCTGCTTAAACAGCTACCGGCCTCCTGATTCCTTAGCAGGATAATGTTTGTATCTTAAGAAATGGAATCCGCGTTTCATCCGCGGCGAATCCTGCTCCTTTGTGGTTAAATCGTCTTCTACATGTCTAAAGTAATTTTCTTCGAATGCTCGAAGTGCGGCGAGAAGATCGCGGCAGGGAAGCCGGCGACGGTTTGTCCGAAAGATGGCGGCGTACTCTATGCCCGCTACGATTTGGCTGTTATTAAAAAGACATTTACTCCTGCCGCCCTGGTTGGACGCAGAAGCGATCTCTGGCGCTATGCCAAGGTATTACCTGACGCCGAGCCGGTGAGCCTGGGAGAGGGTTTTACTCCCATGCTGGCCAGCCGGGAATACAGAAATGTTTATGTGAAGGATGAAGGATTAAACCCCACCGGCAGCTTTAAAGCCCGGGGCTTGTGCCTGGCTGTGACCATGGCTAAAGCCTATGGCATCAAGAAAGTTGCGGTTCCATCTGCGGGCAATGCGGCCAGCGCTTTGGCAGCCTACGCTGCCGCGGCAGGGATTGAGGCGCACATTTTCATGCCTCGGGATGTCCCCCGCGCTAACCTGGTCGAATGCCAATCCTATGGCGCCAAAGTGACACTGGTAGATGGCCTGATCAGCGATTGTGCCCGCATGGTGAGTGAGCGCAAACAGGCGGAAGGCTGGTTCGACATCTCGACACTGAAAGAGCCCTTTCGGGTGGAAGGCAAGAAGACCATGGGATACGAAGTTGCCGAGCAGTTGGGATGGAAGCTGCCCGATGCCATTATCTATCCGACGGGCGGCGGCGTGGGGCTGATTGGCATGTGGAAGGCTTTTGAAGAGATGGAAGCCCTGGGCTGGATTGGCGCAGAGCGTCCTAAGATGATCGTTGTGCAATCAAGCGGTTGCGCGCCAATCATTAAAGCGTTTGATGAGCACAAGAATAACGCAGAAGCCTGGGCCAATGCCGATACCCTGGCCGCAGGTCTGCGCGTACCCAAGCCCTACGGCGATTACATCATTCTGGACATACTGAAGAAGTCCAGGGGGACGGCAGTGGCGGCCAGCGATGCCGAGATATTCGAGGCAGTGCAACACTGGGCGCGGATTGAAGGCGTATTCGCCGCGCCGGAAGGGGCCGCATCTCTGGTGGCATATCAGAAGCTGCGTGCCGGCAACTTCCTTGGGGAAACCGATGTTACGGTGCTCTTCAATACCGGTTCCGGGCTGAAATACATTGACGTGATTGCCGATGCGGCTAAAAAGTCTGCAACTCCGCAGCCGGCTGCACGCAACATAGGCGGGATCATTGGGCCGTACTGAACAGATTGTTGTTTCAGTAGATATTGAAGCTCATTTGCAGGTTTAGTTGAACTGGGACCGGCTTATCTTGCTTGCGGCCCGGTTCGAAGCGCCATAGGGAAAGAACATTCATGGCATTCTCGTCGAGCCCATAGCCGGCTTTACGGGAGACCTTGGAATCATGGATCTGACCATCTGCCCCTACCACCACCGAAAGCACCACCAAGCCTTGGATTTTACCCTTGCGGGCCTCCTCAGTATAAGCAGGGTCTATTCCCAAGACCTCTTTGGGCATCGTTATTGTTGAAGACATCCTTTCTGGAGGTTTGCTCTCAATGCTTTCGGCCGATACGGGTTTAACGTCGAAAGGAACACCCCGGACCGCCAGGTACTGTTCGGGAGTCTGCAGAGCCTGGCTTATTGAAGCTGCCAGCGAATCTGTGGTTTCATCGGCTGCAAATCCGGAAATTTCAAGCGTACCGTGGTCGTAGGTGGTCTGACATGTGCTGCGCGGTTTGCCAGGCAGATATGGTGTTCCAATCTCCTCTAAACGGAAGCTGACCTTTCCCTGGTCCCAGAGCGCTTGCTTAACCTGGACGGCAACGTCGCAGGTTCCATTGAGGCGGGCCAAATCCTTCTTCTTGACCTTAGCTTCTTTTCGATCAGCGATGCCCCGTAAAATCAGCTTCTGATCCACTAGGGAATGAAGAAAATCCTGTTGCGTTTGGCCGTAGGCAGCTACTGAGAAAAGCAGTGCCATGAGCACAACTCGAATGCGGCTGGCTGGGGGGATGTTGGGCATGTCGGCAATTATACCTACGGCTTCCCATTTTTTACGCGGCCATCTTCCACCTTCCAATCCGTATCCTAAATTACGCAGGAGTATTTTATGCGTTCGCGTGCGCACTTCCAGTCACATCCCTTGCACCCGATGCTGGTGGCTCTCCCCATCGGCCTGTGGGTCTTTAGTTTTGTCTTCGATCTTCTCGGCCGCATGAGCGGCAACAGCCTTCTCTGGGCAGCAGGTTTTTATTGCGTGATTGCCGGATGCATTATGGCGGCTTTAGCGGCCATCCCCGGGGCTATTGATCTGTTCTCGGTCGTGCCTCCGGCTTCCAGCGCCCGGCAGCGTGGATACATTCATGGCCTGCTGAACTCGGCAGCTCTACTGTTGTTCATAGCAATAGCGGTTCATCGCGGCGCTTCGACTGTAATACCGGATAATTTGTCCTTGGTTCTCTCCGCAATCGGTGTGCTGGGGATTGCCATCTCAGGATGGCTGGGCGGCACGCTGGTTTATCGCAATCAGATTGGGGTTGACCACCGCTACGCCGGCGGCGGCACGTTTAAGGAGCGTACGATTGATAGCTGGCAACGGCCGGCGGCACATCTCAGCGAACTGGCCGACGGACAGATGATGCTGGTCAAGGTCGCCGGCGAGCGGGTGGTGTTGGCCCGCTGTCGTGACGGGATGTTTGCCTTTTCCGACCACTGCACCCATAAGGGCGGACCGCTTTCGGATGGAGCACTGGTGGGCTGTATGGTGCAGTGTCCGTGGCACGGATCGCAATTCGACGTAGCCACTGGCCGCGTGGTCGCCGGACCCGCACAACAAAAGATCGAAACTTACACCACAGATGTTCGCAATGGTGAGGTATACATTGTTCGCGGCAGGGCAGGGGTTAGGAAGACAGCTTAGAGAAGCAGCTCTTAGCGCTTGCTCTTAGCTTTTAGCTCTTAGCTTAACCACAAGGACACAAGGGAACACTCACAAAGGGCACAAAGGAAGGCAAGGAAAGCTGAGCTAAGAGCTATTTCTGATCCAGCAAGCGCTTGGTTTCGAGCAAGACGTTTCCCGTCACTTCCAGGCTGCGAGGGCTGAGCTTGTCAATGGTATCTTCCGGCGTGTGCCAAAAGACATTGTTATAGCCGTAGGTGAAATCAATCAGGTCCGCCACCGGCACGCTGGCTTTGGCGAAGGGAATGTGATCGTCTCCAATGGCCGTGGTGTTGGCAAAGAAATAAGACTGGAGTCCTAAATTGCTGGCAGCTTGCATTACAAGATCTTCCAGCCAGGGAGTGGAATTCTCGTCGCGCAGAATGTCCAGGTCTTTGTCGCCGATCATGTCTGCCAGCAGGAAGGCTTTAAGCTTGTTGACGGTGCGATCTGCGCTCCACTTTTCCGCCAGATGGCGGCTGCCATAGACGCTGTCTGTATCAGACCATTGCTTGACCGCCTCTTCGCCATCCAGAAAGACCAGCCACACGCTGTAGCCCGGCAGTTTGCCCTGACTGTGAAGCTGGTTCCCCAACTCCAGCAACAGGCCGGTGCTGGAGCCGCCATCATTGGCGCCTACAAAGTTCTTCAGCGGAAGCACGGTGTCATAGTGCGATGCCATTACCACCACGCCGTCTTTCGTGCCAGGATACTCGGCGATGAAGTTCCGCATGAGGAAAGGTCCGGCAGGAGTCTGCGCTGTGAAGGTATCTTCCTGAACGCCGGCCGCGGTTTTTTTCAAATGTTGACGTAAATACTCTTCCAACCGCCGGTGTGCCTGGCTGCCGATGGGACGAGGTCCCATGGCCACGATCTCACGCGTATATTGCATTGCGCGCGCGGCATTGATGCGAGGAGCAACGCTCTGCGGAGCGGTGTTTTGCGGCACAGGCTTCTCTGGGGCAAGGTTCTGCGCGACGGCGGACGGGGAAGCAGTGACCTGCGAGGTTGCGGCCGCCTGGGGCGACGCGGCTGGTTCATGTTTTTGCGCGGTAGAGGCTTGCGTACAGGCGCTACACACCAGAATGAGCACCAAGGCCAGAGTCAGACAAACATTATCTGGTCTCATGACTGCTGCGCGCGCGCCCTTCTCCGCGAAGGATGCACAAGCCACGCTATGCCTATGCTCAATATGTAGAGCGCAATCATGGGGGCTGCGAAAATGCACATGTTCAGGATGTCGGTGGTGGGCGTAAGCACGGCCGCGATGATGAAGATAATCAGGATGGAGTACCGCAAATTGCGCCACAGCCACTTGGCGCTCACAATTCCCATGAGCGCGAGAAAGAAGATCAGGATAGGCATCTCGAAGATCACGCCCAACCCCAGAATGATGGTCAGAAACAGGCTGGTGTATTCGGTGACGGTAATCATGGGCGTGAACTGCTTCCCATAGCTGATGAGAAACGTCAGCGCCTGCGGAAATACCATCCTGTAGCCAAAATATCCGCCACACAGAAACAGCGTGACGGTGGAGAACATGAAGGGGAAAACGTAACGCTTCTCATTACGGTAGAGCCCGGGAGATATGAATAGCCACACGTTGTACAACACGAACGGGGAAGCCAGAAAAACGCCGGCCACCAGGCCGGTTTTCATATAAAGATTAAAAGGATCGGTGGGGTTGGTATACACCAGGGTTTCAGGCAATTTGTTTTCGCGCAGCGCGTCAATCACCGGCTTCTGCACGTAAGCGAAGATGCGGTCGGCGTATCCCCAGCAGAAAAAGAAAAAGACCCCGACCCACACAATGGACCATATTATCCGTCGCCGTAACTCTTCCAGATGCTCGATCAGGGACATGGACTTCATCTGCTCCATGCGCGAAGGAGAAGAGGAGTTTTCTTCCATCAATTCAGGCATGAGTTTCCTGGGAGGCGCCGGCCCCATTTACAGATGGACCAGAGGTAACCTCGCCGGTGGAGGTTACGGTGCCGGTAGGAGCCTGGGTAGGAGGCTGAATGGTATTCGTGCTTTCTGCCAGCGAATTACTTTCCGCCGGGAGCAACTTGTTGCCCTCTTCTTCCAGGCGGCGGACTTCGCTTTCGATCTGGGCGGTAAATTCGGCTTTGGCGCGCTTAAATTCGGCCATGGCTTTGCCGATCTTGCGGCTCAACTCAGGCAGTTTGCGCGGCCCCAGCAGTAGCAGCGCCAGAAGAAAGATAAAAAGAAGTTCAGACTCCATAGCTCACTAGTTAAGACTTAATAATATCAGTTTACCGGCCCGTAAGAGATTGATAACGACGCATATAGTCGGCTGGCACAGCTTGCCGCAACAGAGCCGCATCTAAACTCTGCTGGCTGCATCTAAACCAACGGCGATTGTAACGCTCTAATTGGATGACGTTTCCTGGCGCGCAACGTCAAAAAACAAGGGAAAGTTCGCGAAAAAATTGCGAAATTCCCATGTTATACTGCCTACAAAACAAACTTAAGACTATCGGCAAAATTCCAAGCTCCGGTGGTCATACAGGAAGTACATGATGGCTCGTGTTTCTCGTCACTCTTTACGCTCTCTCCTCTTAGTTTCTTTCGTCATTTTAACCTGCGGCTTTCTGGGAGCAGTTTTTGGCCAGAAAATCGGCGCAGACGTGGATTCGTCAGACACCACCGGCCTGAACGAAAGTCTGCGCAACTTCTCGCAGGTTTACACAGTAGTCGAGCAGAACTATGCCGACCAGGTGGACCCGGAGAAGGCCATCTATAACGGCGCCATCCCAGGGATGCTGCGCGTGCTCGATCCGCACTCCAATTTTTTTGATCCCAAGTCCTACTCTTTATTGCGCGAAGAACAACGCGGCAAATATTACGGCGTAGGCATGCAGGTAGGGCCGAGAAACAATAAGGTCATCGTCATCGCTCCCTTTGTAGGGACCCCGGCCTATCGCGCGGGCATCCGTCCGGGCGATGTGATTATCGCGGTGGACGGCAAGCCCACCGACAACATGACTACGAGCGACGTCGCCGATCTGCTGAAGGGACCCAAGGGGACGCAGGTAAAAATCACGGTGCTGCGCGAAGGCAGCGATAAGCCGCTGGAATTCAAGGTCATCCGTGACGAGATTCCCCGCTACAGCGTGGATCTGCACTTTTTGATTCGTCCTGGCATCGGTTACATGCATGTATCCGGCTTCCAGGAGACCACCGAGCGCGAGGTAAGCGACGCGCTCGACGAATTCGGGGATATCAAAGGTTTGATTCTCGATTTGCGGCAGAACCCCGGCGGATTGCTGAGCGAAGGGGTGGGAGTGGCTGACAAGTTCCTCCGTAAAGGACAGGTCATCGTCTCCCATCATGGGCGCTCTTCACCGGAAAAAATTTATCGCGCCGCCCACGGTAACGGAGGCAAAGAATATCCTCTAGTCGTGCTGGTCAACCGCGGTACGGCTTCGGCGGCTGAGATTGTCTCCGGCGCCATTCAAGACCATGATCGCGGGCTGATTGTGGGCGAAACCACCTTCGGCAAAGGTTTGGTGCAGACCGTGTATCCGCTTTCTGAGAACACCGGATTGGCGCTGACCACAGCCAAATATTACACGCCCAGCGGCCGCCTGATTCAGCGCGACTATAACGGTGTGTCGCTCTACGATTACTATTACAACACCGATAAAGAAAGCGCCAACACCGCTAATAAAGAAGTGAAGCTCACCGACAGCGGACGCACCGTCTACGGCGGCGGCGGCATTACCCCGGATGTTAAGGTCGAAGAGCCCAAGACAACGCCTTTCCAGGATAGCCTGTTGCAGCACTATGCTTTCTTTAATTTCGCCAAGCATTACCTGATTGGGAAGCACATCAACCAGAACTTTGAGGTGGATGACGCTGTCATGCAGGAATTCCGCCGCTTCCTGGAAGACCAGAAAATAACCTTCAATGAAGCCGATCTCGTGAGTTCGCAGGATTGGGTGAAGGCGAGTATCAAGAGCGAGCTGTTTATCTCTGAGTTTGGCCAGCAAGAAGGGTTGAAGGTGCACGCCGAAGACGATCCTGAGGTGCTGAAGGCGCTGGATCTGCTGCCCAAGGCCAAGGAGTTGGCGGAAAATGCCCGCAAGATTATTGCGGACCGCAACACCGCTCATCCTCCAACCCAGTGACTGCCGCTCGACCGGCAACAATTCAAAAGCCCGCTGCGGCGGGCTTTATTTTTTTATCAAGATAAATGAAACAGTCGATGAGGCGAATCATGTGGCGAATCGCATTACTCATATTAAGTCTGTCAGCCGGCATCCGCGGCCAGCAACAACCCGCGCCCCCGGCCGGGAAGCATCATTTGCCCATCGAGTGCGATCACGCTGCGCCTCCGCGCGGTACACATTGGGTCTGTAAAGATCCTGCAAACTCGTGCAACTGCCAATTGGAGAGCGATACGCCTGGCAAGCAGCCGCTGGATGACGATGAAGGACCGATGATCGGCAAGCCAACGGCACCGGAAGCCATAAAAATTTCTGCCGATGATTTTTACAGGATCATGAATATGATTGCCCAAAGCGAAAGCGAAGGGAACGCTTCCAAAGCTGCCGACATGTTTGCCGAAGATGCCGTTTATAGCAATCCTGCGCAAAGGCAGGTCCGCAAAGGCCGGCCTGCCATCGCCAAGTTGCTGGGCGGCAACAAGAGCCTCAATAAACCCATGACGATGCAGTGGCACCATCTTCTTTTCAACGAACAGGAGCAGGTTGGAGCGGGAGAGTTTACTCAGGAAGGCGCCCGGCACTATCACGGCATGGTTATCGTTAAAGTAGAGAAGGGCAAAATATCCAGGTGGCGTGAATACGAGTTTGCTTCCAGCCAGAGTTGGGACAAATTCACGGGTGAAAACCAATTTTGAGAGTCCAACAACCAAGACAAAATATTGCTGAAGCTAGGATTTTTATGCGGTTGACCGGCATAAACCCTAGACCGTAAGATTCCCTCACCAATGTATAACGCGGGCGCGCAGGTCGGTCCTTATACCGTAGTGGAAAAGTTAGGAGCGGGAGGCATGGGAGAGGTTTACCGTGCCCGCGATACCCTTTTGCATCGCGACGTGGCGATCAAAGTGCTGCTTCCCATATTTGCCAGCGATCCTGACCGGCTGCAGCGATTCAAGCAAGAGGCCCTTGCTACGGGGAAACTCAACCATCCTAATATCGTTGGTATCTATGCCTTTGGAGAGCACGACGGGTCGCCTTACATGGTCTCGGAGCTGCTGGAAGGGCAGACGCTTCGCCAAGTCTTAATTACCTCACGCCTGTCAATGCGCAAGACTTTGCAATACGCAGTGCAGATGGCCCGCGGACTCTCGGCTGCCCATGCCCAATCCATTGTGCATCGCGATCTGAAGCCGGAAAACCTCTTTATCACTAAAGACGGAATCCTCAAGATACTGGATTTTGGCATCGCCAAGCTGGCGGCGCCTGAGGCGCGAGTAGGCGAGACCCAGGCATACCAGAAGTCCACCGGAACCGGCGTGGTCATGGGCACGCCTGGTTACATGTCGCCGGAGCAGGTACGCGGACAGATCACGGATTCCCGTTCTGACATTTTTGCTTTTGGCGCGATCTTGTATGAAATGCTGGCCGGAAGGCCGGCCTTTCTGGGCGATACGCCAACGGATTTGATTGCAGCCATTCTTCGCGACGATCCTCCGGAAATAAAGTTGGGCTACTCTGTTCCCAGCCTGGAAGCGATTATTCGGCATTGTCTGGAAAAAAATCCTGAAGAGCGCCTGCAATCGGCGCGCGACATTGCTTTTACCTTGCAAGATTTACTGACCGCAATTCAAACCGAGCGGCGCAGGCCGGCCACAGCTACACAGTTCCTGCGCTGGCCCTGGCCTCTCTATGCGCTCTTGCTTATCACCATCGCCGCTTCCATGGGCATTGCCTGGGACCGGTATTCTTCACGGCCGCTGAAAAAAGGCCCGCTGCCTGCGGCCACCCGGCAAGAAAGCCGGGTAACGCCCGACTTTCAGCAGGTTACATTTCGCCGCGGGACGATTCACAACGCGCGCTTTTCTCCCGATGCAAGCTCGATTATTTACGGAGCCGCGCTGAATGGGGAGGGGCTGGCGTTATTTATCTCGCGCGCAGGAGGGATTGAGGAGCGTCCGCTCGATCTTGCGCAAGCCGATATTCTTGCCGTCTCGTCGAAAGACAACGCGCTGGTTGTTTTCCCAAAACGGAATAAGACCCTGGCGCAAGTCCCGTTGTCAGGCGGGACACCGCATGAGATTGAGCAGGGAGTGGATGACGCCGACTGGACCTCCGAGGAAAACGACATTGCCGTCGTGCGCAGAAAAGATGCGAGAAGCCAGATTGAATTTCCTATTGGTCATGCGCTATACGCGACCGCGGGAACGATAACGCATTTGCGCTTTTCGCCCAATGGCAAGCTCATGGCCTTTCTGGAGCATCCCAGCCTTCTGGATAGCGGCGGCACGGTCGCAATTATCGATCGTGATGGAAACCGGCTGTCGCTTTCGGAAAATTGGGCGAGCGTGCAAGGGCTTGCGTGGTCACCGCATGGAAGCGAAGTATGGTTTACCGCGGCTAAAAGCGGCATGAACCGCCAGCTTTGGGCGGTTTCGCTTACGGGAGAGTTGCGCCAATTGCTGGCCACGCCCGATGTTCTAACCTTGCAGGATGTCTCCCGCGACCAGATTTTGCTGAAGCAGGAAAACGCCAGCGGCGAAGTGATGGGATTGCTGGCCGGCGCCAAAAACGAAAGAGATTTTTCCTGGCTCGATTTTTCTTCTGCCGCCGACCTCGCCCCTGATGGCAAAAAAATATTACTGAATGAAACCGGCCAGGCCGGAAGCATCCGCTCGGTAGTTTATCTTCGCAACGCAGACGCCGCGCAGCCTGTCCGGCTGGGAGAAGGCGAAGCCCTGGCGTTGTCGCCCGACGGCCAGTGGGCGCTCGCTCGCCTGCATGATTCCACAGACAAGCTGATCCTGCTGCCTACCAATCTGGGGCGTCCGAAAGAGATCAAGAACGACGCTATTGTCGCCTACCACGCCGCCCGGTGGCTGCCGGATAGTAAACAACTGATTTTCGCCGGGAATCAGCAAGGTCATGGAACCCAACTTTATCTGCAGTCCATCGATGACGGCAAACCGCAAGCGATCACTCCAGAGGATATGGACCTGAGCAACGGTTGTTTTGCCGTCTCTCCGGATGGCAAGAGCGTAGCCGCGAAGTTTGCCGCGGATGAGAAGATCTACATCTATTCGCTCAGCGGTGGAAATCCGCGCATCGTCAATGGGACAACATCTGAGGATGGCCTGGTGGCATGGAGCCGGGATGGCCGCGAACTCTATTTGCGGGACAGCAAGCGTCCGGAAAAGATCGATCGCCTGGAGATCGCGAGCGGCCACCGCCGCCCGTTAAAAATATTGAATGCACCCGCAGGTGTTGCGGATTCCATCAATTCCGTGCTCGTCACCTCAGACGCCAAATGGTATGCCTACAATGCCACACAAACCCGGTCAAATCTTTTTGTGGTGAAAAATTTACAGTAGTATCGACTTGAATATTTGTCAGCGGGGCAGTTTTGGGTATTGTCTTTCCGCAAGCCTTTCAGCCGTGGCAAAGAGCTTCATGAAATCATGGTTTCAGCTCTCGAGGCTCTCATCAGTCATCCTCATGATATTTTCCAAGCAGCCGATTTCCATGGTTGAAAGACAACCCGCCTACAACGTGCTTCCTCAAACTCCGTTATATTTTCGAATTGTATATGACCCAACGGTTTAAGCCCGGTGAGATAGTTCCAGATAGCGGAGTTTACTGGGTCATTCACAAAGAGCATCGCCCGGCCCATCTGAATGAGTTGCGTGCTGCTGAAACGTTTCCGCACTGCAAGCAGTGTAAGGACGAAGTACGTTTTGAACTGCTCTCTGATGCAAACTACAGGATCAAATCGCCGACGCAATAAAAGACGGGATACCTGGAAAACAACACTCAGATGGTGGGTTACTCTACGTAGAAGAGCAGCAGCGCGCCCAGTCCAAGGATGAAAAGGCTGTAAAGATGCAATCGTAGCCAGTTCTGGATTGTCTTGCCGTTGTTGGCCGCCTGCGCCACTCCCACAGCAACACCCATGGTTCCCATCGCTAAGTGTTGCAGGTGAACAATGTGCGCATGCTCTCCCTGGTGAAAGAGCAGGAAGGTTCCAGCGCAAATCATGGTGCCTGAAAAAACATAGGACCAGGCTTTGTGGGTCAGCTTTCCCGTGCGCCGCAACAACTCAATCGTGGCCAGCGCGAGAGCGAACAGGGCAAAAAATTTGTGCTGAATGGCTTCGGCATCCTGGGCCAGGGGTTTTGGGCCATCCGGCCAGGTGCCGGGGTCGGCCCAGCCAATGATGGCAATGCCCATGACAAACAACAGCCCGGGCCAGATGTAGCGTATCCAGCCTGCCTTTTCGCCCTTGGATTCTTCTATATATGAGACCAGGGCAAGCCCAATGACAGCTACGCCGGCGATGTGGTGATTGCGGATCGATTCCGGATCGGCGGCTTTGGTGAGATTATGCTGAAACTGTCCGCAAAAAACCTGCCAGCGACTCTTGAGCGGCTGCAAAGATTGCAATAGAAAAATGCCCGCGGTATACATCCGCTGGAGCGCCAAAAGCACTGAAAACATCGCGGCCTGAAGTTGGACCATGCGTAACTTGCCTCACAAAGGATAGTTTTCCGCTTGAAGGTTATTAAATCGTGTGGGAGCGATTTTGTCCACAATTTTCCAACTCAGATTGTATGCAGGTATTTGATTAGATCATCAATTTCCTTGTCGCTCAGCCTCTGATCGAACGCCGGCATGATTCCCCGGCCTTCAATAATTGTCTTGCGCACCTGTTCATCGCTGGCCGGCTCGCCACTGGGCAAATTTTTCGCATGAAATATTCCATTCAGTTTAGGCGGTTGCTTGCGCAAATTGAGGTTGGCGCCTTCGTGGCACTCCTGGCAATGAAGCTGATAAAGCTCGTGGCCGTGTCCGCCGGCGTCGCTTGAGGCAGCCCCGCTTTGCGAGCAGCCGGTCGCCCAGAGCAGCAGCATAGAGAGCGCAAGAGAAATTAAAATAAGTTTCAGACCCGTTTTCATCAGTTAGCTTTTTCCTTTGGTGTGCTTATTATTTTGCTTGCCGTCGGCATCTGAGGTGATTTTCTGGGCGACGTCGTGCAGTGCCGCCAGGGCATCGCCTGTCTTCCATTCATTGCCCTCCCAGCTCTTGGCAACGTTTCCGTCGGGACCAAGCAGCACCGTGCTCATGCTGTGCACGATCTGGTTGTCCTGCTGGAAATATTCAAGGCCAAAGGCCTGCGCCAGCTTGCCCAGGTCCGCGGGTGATGTTGCTGCGAACTCCCAGTGATCGAAGCCGGAAGCATTGTTATCCATGTAAGCGAGACCGTATTTCTTAAGCACAGGCGCGGTATCGTAGCTGGGGTCGAGGCTGATGCTTAGAAGATGGGTCTTCTTATAGTCATCGGGATTTTTCGCCAGCTCATCGTGAATGAAAGCGAATTGACTGCTGATGCGCGGACAGAAGGTCGGCTGCGGGCAACGAGTATAGATAAAAGTCACCAGCACGGCTTTGCCCTTGAGCTGATTGATGTGGATCGTCTTGCCATCCTGGTTGGTGAGCGGCACGTCTGGAATAGAATCGCCCGGCGATAGCAGGCGCGGCGCTAAGGCGGCCTTGATCGGTCCCTGCGGTCCGTTGGTGATGACCACGTCGTCAAGCCAGTAATCGCTGCCATCTTTGGGAACTACCACGTCAGCTTCGATTGAGTCGCCGGGCTGAAGCCCCTGGACGGCATTGGAATCCGGAACTTTGTAGGTCATCGTCATGGCCGGCATGAAATTCGGGATGGCGTCGTGCTTGACCTCGACTTCGTTGGTGGCGACTTTTTTGCTGATGACCTGTCCGCTCAAGTGATAACGCTTGGCCGATTTCTGGCAGCCACTGAGAAGAATTGCCGCGCCGGCGACAATGCACCAGAGTATTTGAACCTTACGATCGTTGATCTGCATATAAGTTTTCTCTTCCGACTGGAACTGCAGCAAAATGCCAACCAGTCATGTAGGAATCAGCCTTGCTAAAAAAGCAAATATGGAATTGATTGAAATCTAAACCGGCAGATAATCGAAAAGTGCCGGAGGTCCCCGCTTTGGGTTTGAGTGTCTTGCCGGGAGGCAAGGAAGGGAATATGTGCAATTCTGGCCCAGAGCATGCTGTGCGTTTCCGCTATACGCAGCGATTGCAGCCGTAGGTCCGTAGGTTGGCGCAATGCCTGTGAAAGCGTGGGCGAACGCAAAAGGACAGCGTTCAGAAATCCTGTGCCCGTGAGAGGAAGCGCCGGTTAGTTTCACATCGCTTGCCCCTACACAAAGATGTTTGCCATATCTCTTGCAGCAAGCGGCCAGGCCGGCTTGCACAGCTCCCGCGGGCAGCAATGGGAGCAGTAGCATTGCACTGAAAAACAGCAGCAGCAGATGGGCAGCAACCGGCCTCACCCTGCAGTTCGGGTTGGGATCACCGGCGGCGGTGCGACGACGCGCATCTGGAGCAGATATTTGCATCTCTGAATTATTTTGCCGTAGAGGAAAGTTGTTCCGCAGTTTCCTTACTCAGAGCAATTTCCTTATCGGCACGCCAGGCAATCAGCAACGCGACCGCAATCAGGAATACGTCTCTGACAACATCGAACCAGCCCACGTGGGTATCGCCCAGGCCGCAGCCGCAGGCAATATCCAATCCGCGAGCAATTGCGCTCACCATTGCGCCTGTAAACACCGCGAGCAATGCCGCGGCGGCAATCGCAGACTGCCTGATGAAATACCCAAAAATCAGGGTAATCGCGATGGCGCCTTCGGCGGCGATAAATAAAAGTCCAATCCAGGGCACGAGTGAGCCGGAGATGATCTGGTAATCCTTAATTGATTGCAAGAGCTTGGTGGCATGAACTGCATGCCATACCGAGGTATATAAAAATAATGCGCCGAACAGGAGGCGGATGGGCATGATCGCGCGGTCAACAACGGGGAGCACCTTCGATGGCATCAGGCTTGATCTCCTCGAAGGCTGCCCGCTGCTGGCGACGTTGCGCTGGATATGGTGGGCTTGCGCAATGCACTGACGGTCTCTCCGCGCGCGAAACGTCCTAATATATTGCGGAAGGTCGTTTCATCCAGCTCGCCTTTTTTAATTGTCCGCACAATGCCCTTTTCGTCAAGCAGCATGAGAAAAGGGACACCGCTCACGCCCAGACTGCGCGACAGATCCATGGCGCCGGTATAAATGTGATCACCTTCACCGGTCATGTCGGCCAATGGCTTGGTTTGGTCCACGGTAAACACGGAGGCGAAGATCGGCTCGATAGAGGGATAATCGTTTTCTATCTGGTGCAGAAGCTTGAGCTCCTTCTGGCAGTGGGGGCATATGGGGCTGACAATAATGAAGAGTGTCTTATGCCCGCGCAATGCACTTTCATTCAACGTATTGCCGTTAAGTCCGGTAAGAAGGAAGTCAGGCAGGCGTTCTCCAACATTCACCACACCATTGCCGGCAACCGGAATCGATGATTTCGGGGCGCTGGTAGCTTTTGGAGTTTCCATCTGCGAAGACTCCGCATTGCGGGCATGGGAGGAATTTCCTTTCGCTGGTTTTTCGTCTTGCAATGAGGGCTGAGGGGATGCTTCCGGTGGCGATTTCAGCTCGCTTGCTCCCCCGGAAGCTGGGGTGGCTGTTTCAGGCGCAGTCTGCGTGGGCGCGGACGCGGCAGAGTCAGCCGGCGGGGAAGATATGGTTTTGCCGAACAACTCACCACGCAAGTTGTAAGTAGCCAGGCATAGGATCACAAGATAGCTCAACACCGCCACAAATGTTCTTAGCTTTGCCAGATTCATAGTCTGTTTGGACTCCAATCCCCTAATGGCATATTAGCTGCTGCGCAAGCCTGTGGGCAAGGCGTATCAAGGGTATATAGATCATCGTAATGGCCAAATTGAGAATCGCAGCAAGTGTAAACTCATGCCATGATTAAACAGAAATGGGGCGGTTACGGAATCTCTGCTTATTATCACGGGGTCCATGGGAGCAGGCAAGACGGCGGTTCTTGGCGAGGCTTCTGACGTCCTTGCACTGCGCCACATTACACATGCGGCGATCGATTTAGACGCGCTCGGGCTTGCCTATCTTCCTTCCGCAGCTATTAACAATGGCTTGATGTATCGCAACCTTCAATCTGTCAGCAAAAACTATGATTACCTGGGTGTGAGGCGGCTCTTGCTGGCGCGTGCGATGGAAGACCACACCGAACTGGAGTTGTGTCGTGGCGTTGTTTCAGCCAAAAACACTGTCGTTTGCCGTCTTACTGCTAGCAATCGAAGCAATGCAGCAACGCGTCAAAACGCGCGAATCAGGTGTATTGCAGCGGGAATATGTTGCTCGCGTCGCGAAATTGAACGTCATTCTCGACAGTGCGCGATTAGATGATTTCACTGTCGCCAATGAGAATCGCTCTTTGACTGAGGTTGCACAGGAAATGCTCGTCAAGGCTGGATGGATTCACCACAGCGACCACCCCTGACAGGTTTAGGGCAGGCTACAGCACAGAAAAACAGGGAGCTGCTGATGCGCCGGGAACTGGCAACCGGCAACTGGCAACTGCTTTAGGTAAAATAGCAACACCCGTTATCGAAATGCGTATTGTCATCAAAATTGGCAGCAGTGTGATTGCGCCCAAGGGCCGCATTGATACCAACCAGCTTCGCAACCTGGTAGATCAATTCGATCTGGCGCGCCACGAATATCTCATCGTGAGCTCTGGGGCCATTGCGTCGGGAATGTCGCGCCTCGCTCTTGCCGAGCGGCCCAGCGGGGTCCCGCTCATGCAGGCTTGTGCCGCGGTCGGCCAAAGCCTGTTAATGCATACCTATGAGCAGCTATTTTTCGGCAAAAAGGTTGTGGCTCAACTGCTGCTCTCCAACGATGATTTCACCTCGCCGGTTAAGTACAAGAACCTGCAAAATGCCTTGCAGCGTCTGCTGAAGCTGGGTGTGGTGCCGATCGTGAATGAGAATGACAGCGTCTCGGTCCGCGAAATCGAACGAGTAGCCGCCTTTGGCGACAATGACGAGCTCAGCGCTCTGCTGGCCACAGCGGTACAGGCAGACTGGCTGCTGATGCTCACCAACGTAGAAGGTTTTTACGTGCCCAATGGACGCAAGGGCCGGCACCTGCTGCGTACCGTGCAGAAGCTCACGCCCGAAATGGAAGCCTTATGCAATGGACGCAGCGACCTCGGCACGGGCGGCATGCGCTCAAAGCTGCGCGCAGCCAAGCTGGCCAGCGAAAGTGGAGTGCACGTGGCCATTGTGAACGGCGGCAACCCTGAAGCCATATCGAAGGCGATTGCGCGTAAAATTGGAACGTACTTTCCGCCGCGGCAGAAGGTGAAGTGATATGGCAACTTCGGTGAGTAACGCGCTCTCCACCCAGGAGAAACTGCTTCGGGCGCGGGAGGCTGCATGCAAAGCAGCCCAGCTCTCGACCGCGGAAAAGAATTCGTTGCTGGAGAAAATGGCGCAAGCCATTGAATCTGAGCAGGAGAGCATCCTCGCGGCGAACCAGCAAGACCTCGACAGCAGCGGCCTGGAAGGGGCCATGCGCGATCGCCTGGTGCTGACGCCAAAGAGAATTGCGGAAATGGCCCAGGCCCTTCGCGATATCGCGAATCTTGCCGACCCGGTCGGCGAGATTATCAAAGAGTGGACTCGCCCTAACGGTCTGCATATTCGCAAAGTACGCGTTCCCCTGGGCGTGGTTGGGATCATTTACGAATCGCGCCCTAATGTCACCGTAGATACTGTCGCGCTTATTATCAAAACGGGAAACGCCATTGTGCTGCGCGGCGGAAAAGAGGCGATGCACAGCAATCAGCGGCTGGTAGAAATGTTGAGCAACGTACCCGGAGTGCCGGAAGGCGCAATCGAATTGCTGGATTCCAGCTCACGCGCTTCGGTGCAAGAGCTCATCAAGGCGCGTGGCTTTGTGGATGTCCTGATCCCGCGCGGCGGCCAGGCATTGATTGATTTTGTCATCGAGAATGCCACGGTTCCGGTGATCGAGACCGGAGCAGGGAACTGCCACATCTTCGTGGATGAATCTGCCGACCTGCAGATGGCCGACAGCATTGTGATCAATGCCAAGACACAGCGTCCTTCCGTGTGCAATGCAGCAGAGAAGCTGCTGGTGCACGGGAACATTGCTGCTGAATACGTTCCCCGTATTGTGGCCAGGCTCCTGGAACGCGGCGTGGAAGTGCGTGGCGATGAGCAAACCCGCAAACTGGCGGGCGCAGAAAAAGTGCGCGCAGCAGAAGCAAAAGATTGGGCGGAAGAATACCTGCGACTGTGCATCGCGATCAAAGTCGTCGCCGATGTGGAGGAGGCCATTGCCCACATCAATCGCTATTCCACCCGGCACTCGGATGCGATTGTTACCCGCGATGAAAAGCGCGCCCGCCATTTCATGCGTCTTGTAGATTCCGCCGCCGTGCTCTGGAACGCCTCCACCCGCTTTGTGGATGGCGGCGAATTCGGCTTCGGCGCCGAAATGGGAATCAGCAATCAGAAGCTGCACTGTCGCGGGCCCTTTGCCCTGGAAGAGTTAACCTCAAGCAAATATGAAATCGTTGGCAGCGGGCAAGTGCGGGGATCATAACCTTATTTCGAAGATGAGGTCTGCGGACCGAACAGCGAATATAAAATGACGCCGAAGGCCCGTATTGCGCTGAAGTAGTTTCTTTCCGCTGTTCTGGGTTTGTGGTCGCTGCCTATGTTGCTCTATGGCGGATATCTTCTCATTTGCTGGTTTCGCATTCACACTTCCAGCGTCTACTACATTGACTATGTCTATGTGCTGGCTGCGCTCATCTTCCCAGCGTTGGGAACGTGCAGCTTGGCTTTGACGCTCCGACGCAGTAAGCCTTGCTCATTGGGAAGCTCTTTCGGCACTGGGTTCGGAAGATGCGGTTTGTCTATCGCTTACAAACAGTGTAATGAAAGTTCTCTTCTCGCGCAGCGCATTCCAAACCAGAAACGTTGTAACAGCAGCAAGGATTGTTACCACGATTGTGTACATAACAACTCCGGTTGCGGAAGGTAGTTGCAGCTTGCCTAGAGGTATCCAATGGAACCGAAAAAGTTGATTTGCAAACGACAAAAAATACAATCCCCAGAACCCAAGGAAGCTTTTTAAGAGTTTTTGTTTGGTGTTAATCTCGTCGATTTCATTCGGATGGTATTTGTAATTCAGAGTGAAGCCAATAGCCACAACAAAGGAAAGCGCAAGGGGAGCCACAAGATCGTACTTGTGTTGCCAAAGAACGGGAACGCTGTAAAGGACAGCCAAAAAGAACCAATTTGTCAGGAACGAAGGTCGCTTAGCCGCCATGCTGCGAATTATAGCAATCGCAAATTGTAGAGTGAAATAAATTGGACACAGCCGGGGACGGCTGTGCCACACGATCCTCTAAACTGCAATCAAATAAAAACTTCAGTGCTGCGGATGAAAGTTTGCATCTATGTACGCGATGGACTGGTCCCAATCATAAGGCGTGAGTTCATGTTTGCCGCTGCGGTAATGATACGCAATCGTATGCTGAATAGGCTGGTTGAGCGGAGGCATCTGGTCAGTGCCTAAATCATCTTTGCCCAGCAGGCGAAAAACCGGGCCGGCAGCCACAGCCGACAGGAATTCACCCCTGGGATCAGACCAGCGATCCTGCTCCGCGGTCATCAGGTAGACGAAGCGCGGCGCGATGAGTGCCACAAGTTCGTGCTGGTCGACCGGCATCTGATCTGTGTGGTCGCCGTACTTCTGGTAATTGGTACAAAACTGATAGGGGAAGTTGATGTTCATGTGCTTCACGGTTTCCCCATAGTTCCGCCGTCCCAGAGATGCCCCGCTTCTGCCGGAGTTGATCGCCAGCACCATGGCAAAGCGCGTGTCCCTTGCTCCCGCCCACATTACAGTCTTGCCCAGGCGTGATTGCCCCAGGATGGCGACGCGTTTAGCGTCAATATCTTTGTCTGTCTCGATGTAATCCATCGCTCGGCTCAAGCCCCAGCCCCAGGCGGCGATCGCTCCCCAGTCGTCGGGAGCCGGTTCGGTCTGGCCGGGTTTGAAGAACAGAGGACGAACTCCATCTTTCATGCCGCCAATGAAATCCGGCTCGATGTCACAGTAATAAATTGTGGCCAAGCCAATACCGTGCTCCAGCAATTTTTCAACCGGCCAATTGGAACTGCCCCTGGTATCTTCTTTCGCCAGCGATTTGGTTTGCGTTTTGCGGTCCCAAACCATGGGCAGCTTGATACCCGGATCGTTGATGATCCTGTGATTCCCCGAGAAGTTCAGGCTCAGGATCAAAGGCACAGATTTTTTTGCATTGGCAGGCAGGTAAATGAGCACGTCTTCTTTGGGTCCATCTTTCCTGGCGGAAAAATAAACCGTCACCTGCTTGCGGATGGCCTTGCCACCCAGGGCATGTTTATCAACGTCGAAGACCTCAAAACGCATGTCTTTGGGAGCATCCGGGCTGCGGCCGTAAATATTCTCCTCGAACAGGTGTGCAAGCTCAGGTCTGCGCTTCTTGTACCAGGTCTTAGCATCGCGCACTTTCTGGCCATTTTCCATGACCAGAGGATCGGGCAATGTAAAGTTGCCAACTTTCGACTCATCGTAGTTAGCGGGATTTTCAGCGGGGGGAGTTGGAGTCGATGTTGGAGTCGGACTCGGTGCAGGATTCTGCGCCAGTACACTGCTACAGACAAGCAGAGTCAACGCTAGTGCGGAACGAAAAAAACCGGTTGGCAACCCCATAATTTCTCTCCAAGCAATTTAACGGCCCGTTTGATCGGGGATGACATTCAAAATAAAGCGAACAGACATCCTCGTAGAGACGTAGCTTGCTACGTCTCTACCGAGAGCGGGCAGGATGTGTTTATTTGCCGAGCCGCAGCAGCACAACGCCATGCCCGGGCACAGTCGTGGAATACTCCGGACTCTTTTTGCCGAGTTTCACGTCTTTGTGCTCCCATAGGTCGCGCACGTGCTTGGGAGTCTCTTTGACGCCAACGTCGGCCCATTTGACTGTCATCTTCGCATCTTTATCGGAGCGGTTGAACAGCGCGACCGCTTGCGCGCCATCGGCAAGCTGCTTCACCCAGATCTCCTGGTCTTCGGACTTGGAAGCGCGCGTCGCCTGTTTGCCGTCTTTATCCTGATCGATGGCAATGACCTCGCGGTTGGTGAGAATATCGTGAATGGCCGGCGTCATATCGCGCAAATCATTGCCGGCGATCAGCGGCGCCGAAAGCATGGACCATAAACTCATGTGAGTTTTGTACTCGGTGTCGCTCATGTGGCCGTTGCCGATCTCAAGCATATCCGGATCGTTCCAGTGCCCCGGCTTGGCGTAAGGGGCGTGCTCGTCCTGGCCAAAGCCGATCTTCGTCATCGAATCCCAGTTGTCGCGAATATCGCCGGTGGTGCGCCATAAATTGCCGCCTACGTCGGCTCCCCACTTCCATACCTCCTGGCGGCCATACTGGCACAGGCTGTAGACAATGGGCCGTCCGGTTGCTTGCAGCGCGTCTCCCATTTTCTGGTAAATCGCCTGCATCTCTTCATCGCTGTAAAGAATGCGGGCGCCGCACCAGTCATACTTCAGATAGTCAATGCCCCAGGCTGCGTAAGTGCGGGCATCCTGCTCTTCGTGCCCATAGCTGCCTTCATAACCGGCGCAGGTGTTGGGGCCGGGGGAAGAATAGATTCCCAATTTGAGCCCCTTGCTGTGCACGTAATCGGAGAGCGCCTTCATGTCGGGAAATTTCTTATTGCTCTGGATGTTGCCTTTCGCGTCGCGCTCGCCCTCCCAGGTGTCATCAATGTTGATGTAGACGTAACCGGCATCTTTCATTCCACTCTTGACCATGGCATCGGCGACGCCGCGCACGGCGGCATCGTCAATCGAATGCCCGAACTTGTTCCAACTGTTCCAGCCCATAGGTGGAGTTTTTGCCAGGCCATTATCTGGAACCTTGTGAAGCGCGGGAGGGTCAACCCGGGCGGGCATTGCGCCCTCGCCTTCCGGCGCACGATGGGCAATATCTTCGGTGGTCTCACCACGGCGCTCGGTAAAGATGTGCAACTCATCATCTCCGACGAGTTTTCCTTTATACGTAACCTTCCGAGGATTCTTCCCATCCATCATGCTTGCGGTTACGGTGAAATCATCCGGCCCGCCGGTGCTGTCAGTAATCTTGTAATAAAACTGGGTGGTGCGAATGGTGCCTGTGATCTTGGGACCTTCCTGCTTTAAGTTGAAGTATGCCCAATTGTAGGTGCCGTCGAGGAGCGGCTTTTTCACGGCCCAGTTTCCCGTCAGGTCAGCCGCGGAACAGACCGCCGCCAGCAGAAAAATGGAAAGAATACGAAGAAATTTCATAGGTTGAAAAGCTCCAGAAATATTTAGGTTACGTGCTGAGCGGGAGCATCATACACCATTCGCTGGCGCGCGCGGACCCGGGCCAGCATGGGACGCAGGGCAAGATTGATAACCATCATGACGACGGAAAAAACCGGAAGCAGCAGCAGGGCCAGGCGCAGGTGTTCTCCGTTGTTGCCGGCGATCAGGCCAATCAGCCATGAGCTGGCTACGACGCCGAGCCATCCGGAGGTGATGGCAATGCCCATGCAAGTGGCAGACTTGTGAGGAAAAGCGTCGCCCACGATGCCGATCGCGCTGGGATAAACCGGGCCCATCGCAGCCCCGGCGCAGAAGACGCTTAACCAGGCAACCGTGGGATTGCCCACATGCAAAGTCCAGTACGTGGTTAACGCCATAAGCCCGGAGCAGACGAAGCTGACCGAAACCGGAGAATACCTGATCAAAATGCGGGAACTGATAAGACGCCCTGCCAGCATTCCCGAGGCGAATCCGAGAGCGAGAATATTCAATGCCAGGGGCTTTGAAATTCCTTCACTGACCAGATACTTGGTAAGCCAGTTCCAAAATGCTACTTCACAGGCAACGTACAAAAAGACGAACAAGGAGAGCAACAGTAGCAGTGGTTTGTCTTGCAGCCGTGGAATCTGGGAAAGATCGGAAGTGCTGGGTTGGACCGGAGCCGGCATGGGCGTAGCCGCGTCCATGATGAGCATTCCGAACGCCAGTGCCGCTATCAGATAACTCAGGCCGATCGCGTTGCCGTGAAAAATATTGGCGGCAATCAAAGGAGTCACCAGGCCCCCCACCCCAAAGAATACGTTGGCAAAACTCAGCATCGCGGCGCGCTTGCCTTCGCCGATGTCGCTCACCAGCGTATTCGCTGCGGTCACAATTGTGCCGCCGCCTATTCCCAGAATGAACATAGAGCCCATGATGAGCTTCCATCCGGTGGCATTGGGAAGAGTGAAGAGAGAGACAACAATCAGGGTCGTTCCCGCCAGAAACCCGGCTTTCTTTCCCCGGCTATCAATCAGAGGTCCGGCAATCATCGAAGCCAGCACCAATCCCAGCGCCTGCACGGCGGCGATATCGCCATTCTGGCTGGGAGTCATGTGAAAGCGGGTGGAAAGATCAGGCAGTAAAGTGCCCAGCATGGGGGCAATGGTCCCATAGAGAAAGAGGGCACTGCTGGCGGCAATCATCAAACGGAGGCTGGAAGTCTTTGTCATTCAGGCCCAGCTTCAGTCTGACGATGGATTGGGTTTGCGGTCCCAGCGATGTGCTTTCAACTTCGTCAGCAGCTCCGGTGGAAGCGCTCCGGCATCGCTCAGCGCCAGGTTCTGGCGCACGTGCTGGGCGCGCCGCATTCCCACAATGGTCGTGCTCACCGTTGGGTTCGAGAGGATGTAGCGAATCGCCATCTCGAGCAAGCTCATCGAATCGGGAAGCAGCGCCTTCAGCTTCTCAATGCGTTCCAGGGTAAGGCGAAGGTTCTCTGGATTGAAGTATCCCGATCGCCAGTCCTTTTCCGGGAATTTTGTTTCGGCGGTGAACGTACCGCTCAAGCTGCCTTCATCGAGGGGGACACGCGCAATCACTCCAATGTTGAGCTCGCGGCAGGCAGGGAAGAGCTCATCTTCGGGAGCCTGGTCGAAAATGTTGTAGATCACCTGCACCGCATCGATGAGTCCGGTGCGCAGGGCGCGTATTCCGTTCCACGGCTCCCAGCGGTTTAAACTTAGTCCAAAAGACCGGACCACGCCGTCGCGTTTCAGCTTGGAGACAGTTTCATGAAATTCCTTTTCCGTTGTCCAGCCATCGTCCCAAACATGAAACTGCAGCAGATCAATGGAATCAACCTGCAGTTTCTTCCGGATCATGTCGGCATAGCCAAAGACATGACTGGCTGGGAAAACATCTTTATAGGAATCGCTGGGCGAGGCCGGCCACTTGCGGTTTTTAGGCGGTATCTTGGACGCGGCATAAAGACGCTTGCCCGGGTTCTGGCGTAAAGCCTCGCCCAGAAACAGGTCGCTCTTGCCGTCGCCATAAGCCCAGGCGGAATCGAAAAAATTGCAGCCCAGATCGACAGCAAGCTTGAGAGACTGCTGTGATTCCTGGTCGTCGGAGCCGCTCCAGCCGCTCATTCCCCAAAGTCCATAGCCGACGTCAGATACTTGAAATCCGGTACGGCCGAGTACGCGAAACTTCATGCTTGTTTTGTCCTTCCTGCCCTCACTTCTAATGTACCGTTTTCTTCAGTTATGGAAAAACGAGTGACTGGCAGGTTGCGGAAATCGCCTGCAGTAAGAGATTTCGCGCCCCGCGTAAGTCATAGGAATCAAGGGTTTTTTTCAAGGAACCAGGGAGTTCAACACAATGATTTGGAGGAAGGAAAAAGCGGCTGTATCTTTCCGCAAAGTCAAGCAATTTGCGCCATGAATTATTCGTTTTTTTTATTGAATAAATCGGAGTTTTTGGTGTACAGTTCGTTTCCAGGGCGTATGAAAACGATTACATGAATGAATGACATGCGACCCTGGTGCGATCCAACAGAAAAAGGCGTGGGGGCAGGGAATTATTGAAACGCCTGATTCCGCAGGACGCTATCGACACCAACATCGTTTTTCCTTAATGGGGGAGAGTGTATGAAACGGCTATTTCTTGTGCTGACCGTCATTCTGGCGGTCTGTTTCCTTTTTGTTACTTTCGCGGTAGCGCAGAGCTCCAGCGGCGACATCTATGGGCGAGTCGTCGATTCAAACGGTGACGTTGTGCCCAATGCGGATGTAACGCTCACCAACCAGCAGACCGGAGACACCCGCGTTGTCAAAACCGGCAACTTAGGCGACTTCATCTTCGCTACGCTGCAACCGGGCACCTATACAGTGCTGATCAAGGCCCAAGGCTTTAAGGAGCTTGAAAAGAGAGACCTCAATTTGAGCGCCTCGGAGAGGCTCTCTGCCGGTGAACTGCGCCTTGCTTTAGGGAGCGTGAAGGAAGAAGTTACGGTAGAAGCCAATGCCACGCCGGTGCAAACCAATAGCGGCGAACGTTCGGCTCTTCTGGATTCCACACAGGTAACCAACTTGATGTCACGTGGTCGTGACATTATGGCATTGCTCGATGTTCTGCCCGGCGTCGTAGAAGATAGCGAAGGCAGCGATTCACTGGGAACATTCAAGTCTCCTGCTGCCATGTCCGGGACCCGCGGCGATTACAACGGCATGAATATGGATGGCATCTCGGCCACTCCGCGCAGCGGCTCCAACCTGGATACGCCTCTGAACATGGATGCCATCTCCGAAGTGAAGGTGCTGCAGAACAGCTACCAGGCGGAATACGGCAAAGGCGCTGGCTCGATCATCAACGTGATCTCTAAGAGCGGCGGGCGCAGCTTCCACGGCACGGCTTACGATTACATCCGCAACGAAGCCTTCAATGCCAGGAATTGGTTTGATTTCGAACAACGCGACAAAATCACCGGAGCGCTTCCAAAACAGAATCGCTACCGTTATCAGACCTTTGGCTACAACATCGGCGGACCAGTTTACATTCCCGGTCATTTCAATACCAATAAAGACAAGATGTTTTTCTTCTTCTCGCAAGAACTTCTGCAAAACACCCAGCCCAACAGCACGCGCAAGTTTTTGGTTCCTACAGCAGCCGAACGCAGAGGCGATTTCTCAGCGGATTTTAACGGAAACAAAAATGGCGTTCTCCAGACCCTGAACCTCACAGATAAGAAAGTCTGCGGTCCCACTGGAACTGGTAACTGCCTCATGACCTCCGCCTCCGGTAAAGCCAACCGGCAGCTCACGCAGATCGATCCCAACATGCAGGCGCTGATGAACCTGTTTCCCATGCCTCTTCCGGGAATGGACGAGACCTTCTCTGCGCTCAATGGGTACAACTATCAGATTACGGACACGCAAGACCGGCCGGTTCGGCAGGAAATTCTTCGTCTGGACTACAACTTTACCAACAATGTGAAGGCGTATATCCGCGGCATGAATCTGCATACGCACAATAATGGTCTCGCCGCTACCACAAATAAGCAGACGTGGGGTTTGGGCCCAATGGATTACACCATCACCGGTCCCAATGTCGGCGGAACCGTGACCTGGATCGTCAATCCTACGCTGATCAATGAGTTCACCTTTGGCTGGGCCGATTGGCGCGAAAAACTGATTGTGCCCACCAGCACCATGAACAACCTTCTCAGGGCCAACGATGGTTTCAATAATCCGATGCTTTTCGCCACCGGGCAGTTCACCTCTGCAACCAACCTCTTGGGCTTGATTCCGGCGGTGAAGTTCGGAGGCGGCAGTACTGCCAACATAGGTTACGATAACCGCTTCCCGCTGAATAACAACGCCTATACCTATAGTCTTACCGAGGGCATTACCAAACTCTGGGGCAATCACCAGTTCAAGATGGGCGTCCAGGCCGAGCGCGCCACTTACTGGCAACTTCATAGCGGCACCTCCAACGGTCAGGGGAACTTTGACTTCACCGGTGGCGCGAACGACAGCGGCAATGGATATGCCAATGCGCTGTTGGGAAACTTTAACACCTACAGTGAATCCAAGAACGTTGCCAATCAAGGTCCTGTAACCCGGATTCTGGAATGGTATGTGCAGGATACTTGGAAGGCGCTACCCCGGCTGACTCTCGACCTTGGGGTGCGCTTTACCGCTGGCCTGCCGCAAATTGTCCGCCAGCATATGGCGGCCACACTGAACCAGGCTCTCTATAATCCCGCCACGGCCCCGCAGCTCTTTCAAGACCAATTGATTAATGCCACCAATTCTGCGGGCTGCAACTTAACGGGTACAGGTATCGGAAAACGTGCCGCGTTTAACCCGCTTACCGGTAAGGTATGCGAGCCAGGGCAGAAGGTATATTCGACGAGTATCATTGGGCAATTCGTTGGGCTCGGATATGGTTCCAACCCCGATGGCATCGGTATATCCGGCCTTAATGGCTACCCCCAGGGGCTGATCGATTTCGAGGGTGTCTACACTGCGCCCCGCTTCGGCTTTGCCTGGGATGTCTTTGGCGATGGCAAGACCGCCCTGCGCGGCGGATTCGGCATCAACTACAATCCTCGCCAGGGATCGGGAGTCTTGGGTGACACCGACAACACTCCACCACTCGCTTTGAACGCACAGCAGTTTAACAACAGCACTCTTGCCACCTCGCCCAACTACTATCTGGCTCCCGGGTTGGCGGACTTCCAGAGCCCCGTTAATATTGCCCGCATGTTGCTGCGCAATAGCAGGCAGCCGGTTGCCTATAACGCTAGCCTCGGCATCCAGCGCGAGATCGGGTTTGGGACTGTCGTTGATATCGCCTATGTTGGCAGCTTTGGCCGGCATATGGGGCAACTCAGCGATCTCGGTCAGATTCCCTATGGTGTCCGGTTCGGTAACGTAGATGCTGCCAATCCCGGCAGCGTTACAAAACCCAATTACATCAGTGATAACCAATTGCGGTATATAACTGGCTACGGTAGTTACGCCGGTGTGCCGGTACTGACCTTTACCGGTAACTCCAGTTATCACTCGCTGCAAACTCAGATAACCCATCGCTTGTCTCGTGGCATGCAGTTCGGTGGTGTGTGGACCTGGTCCAAGGCTTTGGATTACAACGACGCCGATAAATCCAACATCGTGAGGAATGCGGGCTCACCCAAGCAATTCAACTACGGTGAGGCGACATATGACCGCCGCCACGTGGTAGCCATCAATTATCTGGTCAGCTTGCCTAAAGCCAGCCGCTTGTGGGACAACGGCTTTACCAGAAACGCCTTCGACGGCTGGCAGGTCGCCGGTATTACGCGATTCAACACTGGCGCCCCGCTGATGTTGAGCGGTGGTAACAATGGCGGCACCTCTGACTACTTCGGGAGTAGCGGCAACCTGTCGTATTCGACCAACCCACCCTTCAATAACCAGAACACCGATCTTACCGGTGGCGGCGATGGCTGGCGGTTCCAGCAAATTGGCAATCCCGTATTGGCCAGAGGAGATCGCAACTACTTCCACTACTTCAACCCGAATGCCTACACCCTGCCCGGCATCTTGACTTGCAACACCAACCCAAATACTCCCTGCGAACTGCCGCCTGGAGTCATCGGAAATGCACGCGCGGTGATCGGCACAGGTCCGGGAATCTCGAACTACAACATGTCGCTCTTCAAAAACTTCAGTATTGGCGAGCGCTTGAACCTGCAGTTCCGGGTTGAGGCATACAACGTCTTCAACCATCCGCAATTTGACAAAGTCAACACGAGTCCGAAGTTTGACCAGTATGGCGCCCTGACCAACGGACTTGTATTAAATTCGAATGGACTGCCAACCACCACCGACTGGTTTGGACGCGTGACCAGTGCTCGCGATCCGCGCATTATGCAGTTTGCTCTGCGTATCACCTTCTAAATGCAGCGCAGCAAGATCATTTTTCCCTCCACCGGAAAGCTTTCCAAAGCTGACCGGTGGAGGGAAGAAGATGAATCAAGGCGAAGTCTCTCTCCATCCTGGTTAACTTTCCCGCTAAATCTGTTCACAACCTCAATTTTCCGTCCGGATAAAATAATTCTCTCCAAGCCGGCGAGTGAATCCGCCTTTGCGCTCCAGCCGCCCGGTTGGTTTCAGGGGAATCGTTAAGTTTTAATCAATGAAATGTTAAGTTTTTTAATTGAATTTTCAGAAATGCTGGTGTATTGTGCTCAGCCGAATGAAAACGCTTTCATAAAAAAGCGCTTACAAAGACCCTCCGCACAAGGGGCGCATTTCATTCGTCGGTAGTTTTTTGCCGGATGCAAAACTGTGATCCGAATCAGCTGCCGGAAAACTTAACACTGTTTCTCGTTCCATACATAAGGGGAGCTTCTATGAAAAGGCAGTTTATCGGTACGATAGCCGCCGTTCTGGTGGCCTGTTTTCTGCTTGTTAATTTCGCTAATTTCGCTGTAGCGCAGAGCATCAGCGGCGATATTTACGGGCGAGTCTTGGATAAGAATGGCAATGTTATCCCTAATGCTGAGGTCACGTTGACCAACCAGCAAACGGGAGATACCCGGTCGCTCAAGAGCGGAAACATGGGCGACTTTATTTTTGCCACTCTCCAACCGGGTATTTATTCCGTGCTGGTCAAGGCGCAGGGCTTCAAAGAGCTGGAAAAAAAGGACCTCAGCTTAAACGCCTCCGAGCGGCTCTCGGCGGGCGATCTGCGCCTGGAGTTGGGCAGTGTCAAAGAAGAGGTCACAGTCGAAGCCAATGCTACTCCAGTACAGACGAATAGCGGTGAGCGATCTGCGTTGCTTGATTCCACTCAGGTAGAGAACCTGATGTCGCGCGGCCGTGACCTGCTGGCGCTGCTTGACATCCTTCCCGGCGTTGTCAATGACAACGAAGGGGCCGAATCCATCGGAGAACTGCGTGCTCCCGAGTCTGTCTCCGGCACCCGCGGAGTGTACAGCACCATGAACATGGATGGTGTTTCGGGGAACACGGTCAATGGCGGCCGCCTCTCCACCCCATTGAATATGGATGCGGTTTCTGAAGTGAAAGTGTTGCAGAACAGCTATCAAGCCGAGTATGGCAAAGGTTCAGGCGCTATCGTCAACGTAGTCACCAAGAGCGGCGGCCGCCAGTTTCACGGCGCAGCTTACGAGTACATTCGCAATGAGGCTTTAAACGCCAGACACTGGTTTGATTTCGAAAAGCGCCAATGTCCCGGTGGCGGAAGCAACTGTGCCCAAAGTACGAAAGTGCTGCCACCGAAACAACAGTATCGTTATAACACCTTTGGCTACAACCTAGGCGGCCCCATCTTTATCCCTGGCCATTTCAATGCCAACAAAGACAAGGCATTCTTCTTCTTCTCACAGGAAATCCTGAAAAACAGGCAGCCTAACAGCACGCGCAAATATACCGTTCCCACTGCGCTTGAGCGGCAGGGTGATTTCTCCCAGACTTTTAATGGCGCTAAGAACGGAGTTCCCCAGGCATTCTTTCTCGCCGACCCGGCGCAACTCGCGGCTGGTAATACTTGCAAGAAGGCAGGCGATCCTGGCTGTTTCGCTAACAATAAGGTTCCTGCCAACCGCATTGATCCCAACACCCAGGCTTTGCTGAAAATCTTTCCTCAACCGGAATTTGATTCAACGTTCCAGGCGATCAACGGTTACAACCTGTTGATCGCAGATTCCAATGATAGGCCGGTTACACAGGAGATTCTCCGTCTTGATTACAACTTCACGTCAAATCTGAAGGCCTATATTCGCGGAATGAATATGGTGAGCCATGATAAAGGGCTCGCAGCTACTACCGATAGCACCCAATGGGGGCTCGGTGCGGAGGACTACAGCATCACCGCTCCCAACGTCGGTGGAACCGTCACTTGGATTATCAATCCAACATTGGTCAATGAATTCACTGCTGGTTGGGCAGATTGGCGTGAAAAGCTGATTGTCCCTCAAAGCGTCATCAACCAGCTTCTCAAGACGACTGTGGGTTATAACTATCCACAATTCCATCCCAATGCCAATCCGTTAGGTATTGTTCCACAGGCGAGTTTTGGCGTAAGTAATTCGGCGAACATAGGTTACAATGCCCGCTTCCCGCTGAATGATAATGCCTATACATATACCCTTTCCGATGGCATCAGCAAACTCTGGGGCAAGCACCAGTTCAAAACCGGCATTCAAGCGGAGCGCGCAACTTACTGGCAACTTCATACCGGCAGCTCTGATTTTCCTGGCGGGTTTAATTTCTCCAAACCTGCCAATGATTCTGGGAACGGCTACGCGAATGCACTGCTCGGAGATTTCAACAGCTATACCGAGTCCTCTAACACGGTTAATTATGCTCCCATCACCCGCATTCTGGAGTGGTATGTTCAAGATACGTGGAAGGCGATGCCCCGCCTGACCCTTGACTTGGGTGTTCGTTTCACAGCCGGATTCCCCCAGGTGCCTCGACAGCACATGGCGGCTACGCTGAATCAATCTCTCTACAATCCCGCAACAGCCCCGCAGCTCTTTCAAGACGTATTGATTACCGCGGCAAATTCCAAGGGCTGCACGCTAGGGACCTTCAAAGTGGGGTCTCGCGCGGCTCTCAATCCTTTCACAGGGCTGGTATGCGATCCAACCGGGACAATATATCCGGGATATGTCGCTAAGAGTGTATTTCCTTCCGTCATCTCTGGGCAATTTGTCCCTCCCGGTTACGGTCCTAATCCTGACGGTATAGGAATCTCTGGCATTAATGGTTACCCGAACGGCTTGCAGAGGTTCGAAGGTATCTATCCTCAACCGCGCGTCGGCTTTGCCTGGGACATCTTCGGTGACGGCAAGACGGCACTGCGCGGCGGTTTCGGAGAAAATATCCAATTGCGTCAGGATTCTGGGTTTTTGGGTGACCTCGACAACACTCCTCCACTTCTTTTCACCTCGCAGCAATTTAACGGAACCACCTTTAACGGCGCCTTCCTGCAGGGAGCACAGTTCCAGAGTCCCTCCAGCATCAGCCGCATTCTCCTGCCACATAACAAGCTGCCCATTGTCTACAACATCAGTCTTGGCGTTCAACGCGAGATTGGCTTTGGCACTGTTGTAGACGTTGCCTATGTCGGCAGCTTCGCGCGTCGCATGGGACAATTGAGCGATCTCAACCAGGTGCCTTATGGTTCCCGCTTCTACTTTCCTGATCTGGGGCAGAGCACATTCGGATCAAAATATGTGGCGTTAGGCGATAATTATTTGCGGTATTTCAGTGGCTATGGCGGATATGCAGGTCTGCCGGTACTGACCTTTACAGGAAACTCCAGCTACCATGCCCTGCAAACCCAAGTGACCCATCGCTTCTCGCATGGCATGCAGTTCGGGGCTAACTGGACCTATTCCAAGGCCATGGACTATAACGAAGGTGACAAATCCAATATTGTGGCAAACGGATTGTCGCCCAAGATCTATAACTACGGTTTGGCTGCCTATGACCGCACCCACAGCGTAGCTATCAACTATCTGGTCAGCTTGCCTAAAGTCAGCCGGTTTTGGGATAACGGTTTCATCAGGAACGCTTTCGACGGCTGGCAGGTCGCCGGCATTGACAGATTTGTTGTTGGCGCGCCGTTGTATTGGGGGGGCAACTCCGATGGCTTTCTGGGTTCGGGTAACCTGAATACCGGCTCCAACACTCAATTCCCCAGCGGATTCAATACAGATCTTACTGGCGGCGGCAACGGCTGGCGGCCACAGATCATTGGCAATGTGCATCTGCCCAGCAATCAGCGGAACTTTACTCACTACTTCAATCCCTATGCTTTCACCCTGCCCGATGTAGTGGATTGTAGCGGTGACGTACCGGGTGCCACGTTCTTCGATTCCGTAAACGGCACAGCTTGCCACTTCGCGCATGGCAACTTTGGTACTACGGGTCCGGTCATTACTCGCGGACCCGGCATCACCAACTTCAACCTGTCTCTCTTCAAGAATTTCGCAATTGGAGAACGTATGAACCTGCAGTTCCGGGCGGAGGCTTACAACGTGTTCAATCACCCGCAATTCTCAGGAGTGAATACGTCTCCTAAATTCAACGCGGATGGCTCTCTGTCCAATGCCCCCACATACGACGCTTTGGGCAAGATCAGCAGCACGGGTGCTTTTAGTCAGCCGAACGGTACCCGCGATCCGCGCGTCATGCAGTTTGCCCTGCGCTTTAGCTTCTGACGCAAGATTGCCATGCGCAATTTGTCTCTCCACTGGCGGATTTTTAACGCCGCCGGTGGAGAGGCGAATGCTTTAACCCCAGCTTTCTAACCGCCGATGCTGCCCGTATTTGCAAGTTGACAGGGAATCGAAACCGCACTAGCATTGAAAACGTTTTCAGTGTTATCGTTTCATGAGGCGCGCCGGGTGGTTGAAAGCCTGAGGTCACCCCCACAGTCCTCAGACTTCACTGCTCGGCGCGCCTTGTGATTTTGTTTGTAGATCATTTCTCATGCCTGCTGTGGCTCTGCCCTCTCTTCTTTAGCAGCCCCTAAAAATCGTTTTAACGACGATTTCCACGATGCCCCCGAGTCCAACCTTCAGGCATATCGCTGCCGACCCTACATGGGTTGAAAGTTGGCCCGGGAATACTGTTGAGTTTTATGGAACATATCGTTTATGCATTCTCGGTTGACATAAAAATCAAAAGGCGCAGAATGTAAGCGCTTTCGAACGCCCTTTTTGGGCGGTTGGCGAAATCTTCCGCACACTGGACTTCAAGCCCTCTGGCGAAAGTTGGCTGATGAAGTCCAAGTATCGATCTTCTGTCTTGAACAGAAACTCGGCGACAGCGCAATCACGCAGCTTTGTGAGCGCTTCGACGCGCTTAGTCAAAATTATGTTTCCAGGATGCAATTGGAAATCACAAGACGTCTCATCTGGCTTGAATCCAGCGGTCATACGCTGCAGAAAAAAAAGGGAGTAATCATGAAGATGCAATGCCTATCACCTTGCAAAACTATCCTCTTATGCTTGCTGATCGTAGCGGCGCTCGCCACGCAGGGCGCAGCTCAATGCGTAACCGCCACAGGCGGCGGTGCCTTTGTAAATTCGGCCTTTGCGACGCAGACGGCAACATTCACCGCTACGTTTGATGCCACGCCTTCGCTGAGCAACATGAACAGCGTTGTCGCGCTTTCCCATGGAACTGGGATGGGCTATAGCGCATTTGCCAACCTGGTGGCATTCAACGGCACCATGGGCACAATCCTGGCGCGCAATGGCGGAGTATATGGCGGGCCGACGCCGGCGATCCCGTACTCGGGCGGAAATACCTATCACTTCCGCCTGGTCGTCAATGTTCCGGCGCATACCTATTCGATTTTTGTAACCCCGCCGGGAGGATCGGAGCTGACCGTCGGGACCGATTTTGCCTTCCGTACGGAGCAGAACACAGTAACCAGTCTCAATAATCTTGGGGTCTTTGTAGGCGCTACCTCGGGTACGCTCAGGGTTTGTAATTTCTCGATTGGGGGCACGCCGCCCGACTTCGCGGTTTCCGTTTCGCCCACTTCGCAAAGCACGGCCGCCGGCACACCTACCAACTACACCGTTACTGTGACTCCTTCCAATGGCTTTACCGGCAACGTCACGTTAAGCGCTGCCGGACTGCCCGCCAGCATTGGCGCCAGCTTCAGTCCCGGGCCGGTCACCATCACCAGCGGGCCAGCGTCTTCAACGCTGACCGTTTCTCCGGATGCCTCAACGACTCCGAACACCTACAGCTTCAGCATCGCGGGCGCGAGCGGCAGCCTATCGCACTCGACACCGGCCTCGGTGACAGTTACTCAGGCTAACGTGCAAAGCTTCTCACTCGCGATTTCGCCCGGGTCGCAGACGGTAACTGCCGGCAATAGCGCCACCTATACCGTGACTGCGACCTCGCACAACGGCTTCAGCGGTAGCGTGGGCCTGAGCGCCAGCGGCCAGGCATCAGGGGAGTCCCCCAGCTTCAGTCCGTCTTCAATCTCGGTTCCGGCCAATGGCTCCGCCACTTCCACCTTGACGGTTTCGACTTCATCTTCGAACTCCGGCAGCTCGACAATAACTGTGAACGGCGTCAGCGGCACGCTTTCCGCCACGGCCAGCACATCATTAACGGTGAACAGCGGCAACGCAACCACGTTCAATGTGAGGACCGCCTGCGGCGCAGCCGGCAATGGCTCTACCAATGATGCAGGCGCCATTAATCGGTGCATTGCCATGGCCAGCGCGGCCAGCGGCGGAGGCATTGTCGAATTCCCCTCGGGGACCTATGCCTCATCTTCCATCCATATGATGAGCAACGTGACCCTGCAACTCGATTCAGGCGCCACCATCCGGGGCTCAGGCACCATGGATGCCGCCGAGTCGAATCCGTTCAGCAGCTTCCAGGACTTCGGCCACAGCCACTTCCATGATGCGCTGATCTGGGGCGAGCATCTCAGCAACATCGGCTTCAAGGGATCCGGAACGATTGATGGTGGCGGGCGCCTGGTGACTGGTAATCCTAGCAGTGGGCAGGGCGACAAAGCCATCTCGCTCCGCGAGTGCAATAACGTCACCATTACCGGCATTACCATCCGCAACGGCGGCCACTTCGGCATCCTGGTCAACGGGATCGTCGGCATGACCGTAGACAGTGTGCATATCCTTGAAGCCAACCAGAGAGACGGTTTCAACCTCATCAACAGCCAGCATGTTACCGTTACCAACTCTGACATTCAGGGCAGTGACGATTCCATGTGCCTCAAGAGCGATTTCGCGCTGGGCAGGAAGGTCTTAAACACGGATATTCGCATCTCCAATGACCACATCCTGTCTACCGGAAACAATGCTACGCAATTCGGTTCTGAGACCTGCGGCAGTTACTCGGATGTCCACTTCGACCACCTCACCATCACGGCTGCCGGCAAAGCCGGGATTGGAATCACGTCGAACGATGGCGCGGTGATCGACGGGGTAACCTACGACACCATCACCATGTCGGGAACGACCGTCCCGATCTGGATCAAGACCGGCGCTCGTGGGAGCTGCGGTGGTCCGCCGCCTCCGGTGGGCATCATCCGCAACATCAGCATCTCCAACGTGACCGCGGTGCACTCACGCAGCTCTCGTGGAGAGTTCACCAATACCATGAGCGGACGGGTTGGCGTTCCCATCCAGAACGTCACCATCACCAACGTGAACCTGACAGTGCCGGGCGGACATCCGGCTTCGGATGTCAACATCAATCCTCCGGAGACCAATAACTGGCAGCCGGCAGGGCAGGGCACCAAACCGTCGTATGGCTGGTGGCTGCGGCACGTCAGCGGTATTACCTTTAACAACAGCCAGGTACATTTTGATACCAATGACAACCGGCCGGCCTTCATTGCGGTCGACGGCCAGAACATTACGGTTGATGGTTTCAATTACGACCGTGGCAGCGGGAGTCCATATGACTTCGGCTTCAATGGCGTGAATGGCTTCCACTTGGCTAACGTAACCCCGGCGCCAAGAGTCAATAATGTGAACTCAACCCCGTTCTAGCTCTACCCCTTGCTGTTTTTCCCGGTCAGCCATCTTGCACAAGCGATGGCTGACCGGGATTTTTCTTTTGGTCTTCTCCCACGCAAAGAGCAACGGCTGCAAGTTTCCGAATTTGTGTAGCACAGCCGTCCGTGGCTGTGAAAATGTGGAAGGCGCATGGGCTTTACGGGCTACAGGGAAAACGTCTCCTCCATAACCTTGTCCCGCATCAAAATTACGAGCGAATGTTAGAAGGCATCGCAATTACCCGCCGTTTGGTCTTGGCCTTACCGGTGGATTCGCGGATGATGAGATGAGTACCGATGCCGAACTCGGCGCCCTTCATATTTCCCCGAATGGATTGCAAGAGGGCGTTGCAGGCCAGGCTGGCCAGCTCCGAGCGCAGCAAGCGGATGGTCGTTAGAGGAGGTTCGGTAAACTGCGCCATGTCAATATCGTCAAAGCCGATGACGGAAACGTCTTCCGGAATCCGCAGGCCGGCCTGCCGGATTCCGCGCAGCGCGCCAATGGCGGTGAGATCGTTGGAGGCAAGCACGGCGGTGGGCGGATTTTGTCTTTGCAGCAGTCGCGTAATGGCGCTCAATCCGCCGTCTACTTTGTGGTTGCCTTCTTCCACCAGGTCGCTGTGCTCAGTGACGCGCCGGCCCAGGCAGTGGAGAAACGCCTCGCGCCGCACTCGCGCCGACTTCAATGTGCTGGGACCGCTGATAAAGGCAATGCGGCTATGGCCCAGGGCGCGGAGATGGTCCACCGCCTGTGTGATGCCTTGCGCGTAGTCAACTTTGATATTGCAGACGCCCTTGCGAACTTTGCCCACGTCCAGAAAAACCAGCGGCACCTTGCGGCTTGCGAGTTGGTCGATCGAAGAGCGGTCCATCTCTGAGGTCATGATGGCCACACCGTCAGTCTTGCGCTCGATCATCCGTCCCACTGAATGGGACATTCGCGAGCTCTCGTAGTTGGTCGCGGCGATCATGATGTCGTAGCCGTTTTGCAGGGCTACATCCTGGAATCCGCGAATGAGCTCCGGGAAAAAAGGATTAGTGATGTCGGAAACCACCAGCCCCAGGATGCGGCTGCGGCCTGAGACTAACGTTTGCGCATTGGTATCCGGACGGTAGTCGAGATCCTTAATGGCACGTCGTACCCGCTCAGCGGTGTCCGGACTTACAGATGCGCTGTTGTGTAAAGTGCGCGAAACCGTGGCTATCGAAACCCTGGCACGCTTTGCAACCTGTTTGATGTTCATGAAAGAAAATACAGTGCGATTGTACACCAACGAACAAGAGCGTTTAACGACAGATATTGACTCCTTCGACTCGCCAGCTCTGCTGTGCGTACTGCAGTACGGTCACTCCTCCATAATGAATCTCAATCTTGTGCGCCGACCTTTCGTCCATGCCGAGAATGCCGGCCAAGGCCACCCGAATGAATCCGGCATGTGTGACCACCGCCACGCACTGCTGTTCAGATTCCTGTACAAGCGCTTGCAGTTCAGCTTCTACCCGCAAACGAAACTGCGCGAAAGATTCACCCCCGGGCGCGGCCCGAATAGGATATTCACTCAGCCAGGGACCGGCTTCTGCCGGCGCTTTCGCCTCAATCTCGGCCCAGACGAGACCCTCCCATTCACCAAAGCTGATTTCACGCAGACCGGCACGCGAAACGAAAGGCAGAGCTCTGTGAGCTGCAATTGCCGCCGCCGTATCATAAGCCCGCTTTAGATCGCTGCTGTATACCTTGGTGATCGGCCAGCGTTTGAGATCATCAACAATCTGGGGAAGCTGCTTTTCGCCCAGTTCGCTCAGCGCGGCGTCGGTATGCCCGCAGAAACGTCCGGCCAAGGTGGAATGTGCGTGGCGAACCAGCAACAACGTAGTTTCAGAAGGCACTGCTATTGCCCATTTTCTCCTGTGGTCCTGCCTTTGTAGTAAAAAAACTATCCTGCGAGGACGCCACAGAAATAAACCACAATCTCGGTAAGCTGATTTGTAGCCCCATAGCAATCGCCGGTAACCCCGCCAATCTGGCTCCTATAATAAAGACCGCTCAGCAGGGTTACGCCTAGCGTGGCTGCCACCGGAATCCAACCGGACTTATGCAATGCCCAATAGCAAATGGCGAGAGTGAAGAAAGTGCCAAAAGCCAGCGCAACCGCAGAAATCCGTTGCGCTACCTGTGCCCCTTGTCCGTTCTCCTCTCGCGCCGGGCGCAGAAAAAAGCTCAATGGAAGCGTGGTCCAGCGGCACAGCACATGGCCGGCGATGAGATATGCGGAAAAATTGCGTGCCGGCAACTTGCTTAGCAGAACATAACGGGCCAGCAGCGAGAGTGTAAGCGCAATGGCGCCATAGCTTCCGATCCGGCTGTCGCGCATGATCGCCAGGATCTGTTCTTTGTTCCATCCTGCGCCGAAGCCGTCGGCAGCGTCAGCCAGTCCGTCTTCATGCAGCCCCCCTGTGATCACGACGAGGTAGATGAGGATAACCAGGGCGACAAGGTCGCGGTCCATGTGTCCACTCAATATTTTATTCAAGCCCACAGCGCCGGCTGCGACCAGCAATCCCACAACAGGAAAAAAAGCGGCAGCCCGCGACAATGACCCGGAGGTGTGCGATACCGCAGGGAATGGAAGCCGCGTCATAAACCGCAACGCTACAATCATGTCTCGAAAGAGAGAAATCACGATTTTGCCGTACTCACCTGTGCTGAAGCAAAGGTCGCCATCTGGTTATAGAGCTTCACGGCGGCTTCGATGATGGGAAAAGCCAGCACCGCTCCGGTTCCTTCTCCCAATCGCATGTTCAACTGTAAGATGGGCTGCAAGCCGAGATGCTCGAGCAGGATGCGGTGGCCGGGCTCTTGCGATTGATGGCCGGCTACCAGGCAATCGCATAGGCTGGGTTGCAGCGTACATGCGATAGCGGCGGCGGCGGTGGCTATGAAACCGTCAACAACAATCAAGATGCGATGACGTGCGCAACTCAGGAGCATGCCGGCGATGGCGGCGATTTCAAATCCACCCACACAACGCAAAATATTGAGCGGATCAGAAGCGTGCAATCCGTGCCGGGCAAGCACCGCCTCAATGACCGCCCGTTTTTGCTCCAGCGCCGGGCCGGTTACGCCGGTTCCCGCGCCAGTCACAAAAGATGCGGATAATCCAGTCAAAGCGGCGGTAATGGCGCTGGCGGCGGTTGTGTTGCCAATTCCCATCTCTCCGACAGCGACTAGTTCTATGCCTTCGCGTTTGGCCTCATCGCCAAGTTCGATGCCCACGTGCATGGCCTGCAGCATCTCGGATTCTTCCATAGCTGGACCACGCAGCATATTACGCGTCCCCCGCCGGATCTTCCTGTGCAGCACCCCCGGCAGGGAAGCAAGTTCCGCATCTACCCCCATGTCAACGATCACTACGTCAGCTGCCGTATGCCGCGCGATAACATTGATGGCTGCGCCTCCCCGTAGAAAATTCAATACCATCTGGTGCGTTACTTCCTTGGGATACGCGCTTACGCCTTCGTCCGTAATTCCATGATCTGCGGCGAACACATAAACCGCTTTTTTATCAACCTGGGGCCGAGCAGTCCGCTGGATGGAGACAACTTTAGCGGCAATATCTTCCAAACGTCCCAGACTGCCAAGCGGCTTTGTGAGGCAGTCGAGGTGAGCGCGCGCATGGGCGAGCCAGCCAGAGTCGGGCGGTTCAATGGCTGCGATAACCTCTTCCAATGAGCGAGTGCCTAGGGGCATTGTCTTCTCAACGGGTTGACTCAATATGGGCCTCCTCCATTGCGAAATGATCGGCTCGCCGCAAGATCGGCAATGCCTGGCTGCTCAACCCAAAGGCCGGCGCCAGAATTTCAGGACGAAGCAACTCGGAAGCGGCGCCTTGCGCGATAGTTCGTTCATGAAGCAATGCCACCGCGGGAAACGCCTGCTGCACCGCATGCAGATCATGGATGGCCGCCACGATGGTCATTCCTTCCTGATTGAGCTTCAGCAGCAATTCAAGAATTTCTGCCTGCCGGCCGATATCGAGGTGCTGGGTGGGTTCATCCAGCAGAAGCAGCTTGGGCTGCTGCGCCAGGGCAATGGCAATTTTTACGCGCTGCTGTTCGCCGCCGCTGAGCTGGTTGAAAATCCGGTGACGCAAATGCGTGATCTGGGTCCGAGACATGGATTCGTTGATCGCCGCGTGGTCTGCCGCGCTCAAATTGTGCAGCGCCCGCAGATAAGGTGTGCGCCCCTGCGATACCAACTGATCTACTGTGAAGTCAAAGGGCACAAACAACTGCTGCGGAACAAATGCAATCAGCCGGGCGATGCCGCGTCGTGGCATTCTGTTCACTGCGCATCCATCCAATAAAACCAGCCCCTGGTCAGCGGTGAGCAGCCCGGCGGCGAGTCGCAACAATGTCGTCTTACCTGAGCCGTTTCTTCCTATGACGGCAACCCGCTCACCTTGTTTCACGGTGAAGCATACTTGCTGGAAAATGCTTTCGGCTCCGTAAGAAAAGGTAATGTCGCGCAACTCGAGCAATGTTTTCACAGCGCATACTCCCGCTTGCCACGTCGCAATAGAAAAAGAAAAACAGGCCCGCCGATAAATGCAGTCAGGATCCCTACCGGCAGCTCGGTGGGCGAGAACAAGGTGCGCGCCAGGGTGTCTGCCAGTACAAGAAAGATCGCGCCCGCGAGGCCGGCAATGGGCAGCAGCCGGATGTGGTCCGGGCCGACGAATAAGCGCACGATATGCGGAATGATCAAACCCACAAATCCGATCAGCCCTCCTAGCGAGACAGCAGCCGCGGTCAGCAGAGTGCCAACAAGAATAATTGCAGCCCGCAGGAACTCGACGCGAATGCCGAGCTGTTGCGCGTAGTCATCGCCCAGGCAGAGCGCATTCAGAGAGCGCGCCAGCGGAAACGACAAAACCGTGCCCATGCCCACCATCACGCCTGCCACCGCGACCTGTGACCACTGCGTATTAGAAATCGCGCCATGCAACCATACGGTCAGCAGATGAACGGCGACATATGAATCAGGGTGCAGCAAAACCACGAAAGTAGTCGAGTATGACAGCATTGCGCTCAGAGCCAGACCGACCAGGAGCAAGGTGACGATGGGAGTGCGTCCTCCCACCCTGGCCAGCCAGTACACCGCAATCATGGTCAACAGCGAGAAACAAAATGCCAGCGAAGCTGTGGCTCCAAACCCCAACAGCGAAAAATGCGGCAGGAACACGATTCCCAACGTCGCGCCCAAAGCCGCGCCGCCGGAAGAGCCGATAACATAAGGATCAGCCATCGGATTACGGAACAACCCCTGAAATAACACACCGGCGATAGAGAGCCCGCAACCCACCAGCGCGGCCGCCAGGACTCGCGGAAGGCGGATTTGGAAGACGATGATCTTCTCCATTTCCAGGCCTTCCGCATGTCTGTTGACTAACACCGATGCCACCGCGCCGGGTTTTATTGTCACTGCGCCGATGCAGGTAGCCGCAAATATTTCTCCCACCAGCAACAGGCAAAGTACGAGCACTATGGCCAATAGGCTGCGCGTGGCGGGCTGACGAGGCTCAGCAGCAGCCTCGCATTCACGCGACTCCTGAACCTCGACTTGTGATGGCTGCGTCATTTATCTAAATTATCTGATGTTCCACGACTCGCCTCCGAGCGTAATGCGAATCCCTGTGCGGAAGGCAAGAGGAAGCGAGGGAAACCCTGAAGCCGCATCATAGTGCTCGCTCACCAGATTTTCGACGCTGGCGTAGAAGCTCAAGATGTGGGTGGCGCGGTAGCTGCCGCTGAAGTCGATCTTTTGATAAGAGCCGGCCAGGTTGCGATTGGGCAACAGCATAGTGTTTCCGAAGAAGCCGTCGGTCAAGAAGGTGCTGTCATCGCGGCGGCTCGCAAGATACCCGCCTAGGGCCACGGTGAATTTTGGCTGGTCGTATGTAACCAGGAAACTTCCGGAGTGCGGCGCCCGCCGGAAGGGCCGGCTGCCGACCAAGGGAGAGAATGCCCCAATCGGGATCGGAGGAAGCGCCGGATTCGTGACTGGACCAAGCGCGCTGCTCTGAAACGAACGCTGTACGACGGAATCAAGATAAGTGTAGTTCGTGCGAACCCGCAACCCACGTCCCAGGTTGAACTCCATTTCGCTTTCGATGCCTTGGGCGCGAAAATCGGCAGAATTAACCGTCGCCCCGAAGTTCGTGGGCAGTCCCAGGGCGAACAGGGCGTTCTGGTCCAGGAATTCCATTTGATCGGTGAATTGATTGTGGAAAAAAGTCAGGCCAAACCTTGCGCGCGCATTCCAGACCGTTTGTTCAACTCCAAAGTCGTAGCTGCGCGAACGTTCCGGCCCGATGGGCCGCACATGAAATTGGGATATTAACTGTTGTCCGTTGCCGGCCTGAGACAGCAGGTTGAACAGGGAAGTGCTCTCAGAGAGGATATCCGGTTCTTTGATGCCCCGGCCGAAATTGAATTTCAGTTTTGTTCCGTCGAATATCCCGGCAGAATCAGGACGGAATAAGTAATAGGCAAGAGAGACACGCGGAGTGACTGCCACACCAAAAACCTGGTTGTTTTCAACCCCGAGTCCAACCGTGGCGTAAGCCCGGGTCCAGAGATTGCCATGCGTCTCCAGGGTATAACCGAAGTTGTCGCGGTCGGTAGGAGTGCGAGTCCCGGAATTTGTAAACCCCCGTTCATTTTCATAACGGAAGCCGAGCACGGCTGCAAGATGCGAATTGAAGGCATAATTGGATTGCGCCGATACAAAATCCCGGTTCGTGAGTGTGTTAAAGCGCTGAGGATAGGTGCCGCCAAAATCAAGGATTGCCTGCCCAGATGTGCTGAACCCGTTTGCGCCATGGATGGTAACCGGGAGTCCCACATAGTTCGGACCCAGCCCAAATGGGTCAAGAGGAATGCCGGTGGGAGAAGGGTTTTCAAATTGGGAGCGCAAACGTGTAGCTCCGTAGCGAACCTGGTTGAGCCAGCGGGAGGTAGTCTGGTTCTGCAGGCTGGCGCCTAAGAATGTATCCTGCTCTTTCTGGAAAGAATCATCCGCGATGCCGTAGAAATCCAAAGCATTAGGATCTTCGACGGCGGTTACCGTACGCCGTGCTGTGAGCCGCAATTGCGTGGAAGAAACGGGCGTCCAGCCGAAATTTCCTGCATACGTGCCATTGTGGAAGGCGCTGTGCGGTTCGCTGTTGCGGGTATCGAAGCGCGAGAATTCGGAAAAATAATCGAGCTGCCGATATGCGCCCGCGAGGGAAGCCGTCTGGCGCATAGTGGAAAAATTTCCGCCATCAGCGGAGTAAACTAGCTCCGGCAACGGGGTCTCCCCGCGACGGGTCGTCAGGTTGATCACCCCGGCGAGCGCATCTGCCCCGTAGAGCACGCTGTTCGGCCCACGCAATACCTCCGCCTGGGCAATGCCGGTTCCAGCAATGTCTGTGAAGTCAACGCCGCCACCAATGTCGTTGATAGGGATGCCGTCGAGCAGTACCTTGTTTGCGTTTTCGTTGCCGCCGCGTAAGAACAGCGTGGCTTGCCCGCCCCGCTGCCCTACCTGGATGATTTGCAGCCCGGGAACAAGCCGCAGCAGCTCAATGACATCGAGCTTGTTCTGGAATTGACTTTCATCAATAACAGATACGGAAGCTCCGACCTGGGAATCGGGTATCTCCATTCCCGTAGCAGAGACTACGATTTTTTGCGTCGTGGTTCCCACCCTCAGGCTTAGATTGATCTGGACTGTTCCTCCGCCAAGGTAGACATCGCTGCTGGTTTCAGAGGCGAATTGATGCGCCTGTGCGTGGACATGATAGCGTCCCGAACTCAGGCCGGAAAATTCGAAGGTGCCAACTTGGTCAGTGGTAGTTGTGGCTGAGGGTTCACCGTTGCGAAACAGTTCGACTTGGGCGTTGGGGATGACCGCGCCCAAAGGATCGGTGATTGTGCCTTTAATCGTGCCTGGCTCTGC
>Ga0070741_10002268_pt1 | contig 52753 bp, 53 predicted proteins | sample Coa_R1_4_FD_66440 | JGI IMG/M metagenome (GOLD analysis project Ga0070741, IMG submission 66440) | Surface soil microbial communities from Centralia Pennsylvania, which are recovering from an underground coalmine fire - Coalmine... | ecosystem: Environmental > Terrestrial > Soil > Unclassified ... | reverse complement strand
ACGGTCCACCACGCGAGCCCCGCCAGCCCAAGCGCTACCCACCCCCACCTGGAGCGATGGCGCCACAGCACGGGCGCGAAGCCGACCGAGTCACCTGCCCACGCGATGCTCACAGCCGCCACCACCCAGCCGGGCGGGCCCTCGTCCACGACACCTGTCGCACACTCGCATCCGCCACCACGACCCCCGTGACCTGCAACGACGCGGACGACACGGCTGGTGTCAAACCCAGCACCCCGACAGAACCGACATGCCCGGGGTGGGCGGCGGTGCCATCGGAACCGGGAATGAAAAGCAGATCGCCGGGTGCGACCTGGTTGAGCCCGGGTACCGGGGCACCGTCGTTGACCTGGGTGGCGGTGCTGCGGGAGATCCCGACCCGCGCGGCCGCCCAGGAGGCCTGGACCAGTCCGGAGCAGTCGAAGCTGTTCGGGCCGGTCGCGCCCCAGACATACGGTTTGCCCAGCTGCCCGACCGCGAACGCCAGCGCCGCCCTCGCGGCCGGGTCGGCGGGCAGCTGGTAGCCCGGCGGCATCGCTTTCGCGTTCAGATCAGCGGGGCCCAGCGGGATGTTCGACCCGCCTTGATCGGGGCAGCCCGCGACTGCGAGGGACGCAAGCTGGGTAGGACTCGGGCTACCTGGGGCCAGGGGCAGCGGGGTGTCCGGGCCGGTCCAGAACTTTGCGACCAGGTCCGCAGCCGCACCTTCTTGGGGTGCGTAGGCGTCGGGGAACGCCGAGCGCTGCACGGTTTGCTCGGCCAGCCCGGGCGCGAGGACGGCCCACCCGGGCACACCGAGCAGGCGGTCGAGGAAAGTGGCGGTCGCCAGCGCCGGGGTGAGGATGTGTTCCGGGGTGCCCCAGCCTTGGGAGGGGCGTTGCTGGAATAGCCCCAGTGAGTCCCGGTCCCCGCTGGGCAGGTTTCGCAGCCCGGACTCGACGATCGCGGTGGTCACCGCGATCACCGCCGCACGCCGAGGCAGCGCACGCCCGATGACGACGGAGGTGATCAGTTGGGCGTTCGCGGTTTGCTCCCCTGACCAGGTGCGTGGGCCGACCTGTTGGGAGCCGCCGCCGGGGCCGCCGTCACCTCCACACCCGCCGCCACCGACGATGCCACCGAGCAGGACCGCACCGACGATCAACCCGAACCCGAGGGTCAACACCAGCCCGATGACGGTGGCCGTGCCGAGGATCATCACGAGCCGGGACCGCGAGGTCAGCGAGTTCATCGTCGTCGCCGAGTCGCTACCGGGAGCCCGCGAGCGGAGTCGAGATTCGTGACGAACCGTCGGGAATCCGGACTTCGCGCAGGCCGGCGTTCGTGTCGAAGATCGCCAGTTCGGTGGGGGACAGGACCGTTTGCACTTTGGACCCGGGGCGGTTCTCGATCTTCCAGAGCGCGCGACCGGGTCGTTCCATTGCCCACCCGGAGATGACGTCCTGCTCTTTTTCCGACAGGGCGAAGTCTTCGGCGAGCTCGTCGGCGACTCGGGTCGACTGCCCGCACAGGATCCTGGTGCTGCACAGCGCCAGGAGATCCTTGGCGATGGCGACTTCCTGCGACCCTGCTGATCCGACCGAGAGCGGATCCGACGGCTTGTGCATGACCAGGATTTGGATCTTCTTCTCCGCCCGGGACAGTCGTAGGTCGGAGTCGACCGCTTGCACGGCGCGCAGACCGAGGCGCATCTGGCGCCAGACCTCGTCGCGGACCACGATCCGGATCTCGCCGTCGTCTTGGAGGTCGGTGATCAGCGAGGACCAGGACCCCAGGCAGGTCAGGGCAACCCCGATGGCCTGATCTCCTCGGCTGCGCAGCCGGGAGAGATCCATCGACTGCACGGGAGCGTTCCAGTCGAGGTCGAAGTTCGTTTCTTCATCGAACAGGCCGGCCAACGGTCCGGAGACGAGGTTGGTCAGGGCGTCGGTGATCGAGCGCATCGCGTCGAGGAACTCCCGGCGGGTGGGGAACCGGGCCAGCTCGAGCAGCGCCTGCTCAGGGTCAGCCAGCTGTCGGGCGACATCGGGGATGGTGACCGGACGCAGCTCGGTGTAGCCGTCGCCGGCGCCGACCAGGCGGCGTAGCACGGCGGCCAGGACCGCCTCGTCGGTCACCGTGGGGGAGTAGCCCTGGGCTTCGGCCAACGCGACCAGCAGTTTGGTCCACCGGCCCAGGACACCGGTGAGTTCTTCGCGTTGGCGACGCACCGACCATCCCGGCCACCGGGCGGCGATCGGGCCCAGGTCCAGAGCGTTCAGCCGGGCTGAGCTGCCCCGGCCCAACGCGATCGGGGTGACGCCGAGGGCGTTGAGCAGCGGGGTGTACTCGCCTTTGACATCACCGGAGATCAACGTTTTGACCCCGAACAGCATCATCCGCAGCAGGAACGCCACCACCGTGCTGCTCTTGCCCCGCCCGGGTTCGCCGAAGATGACGACGTTGGGGTTGGTCGCGATGCCGCGCAGCACCCACTCGACGGGGTGGCAGTGGAAGGCCCCACCGGAGAGCACGTCGTAGCCCATCCGGGCCCCGACCGCCGGGAGCGAATCGGCCGGCAGCAGCGGGAACAGCCCACCGATTTCGGAGGTGGCCGCCTGGTACACGGTCAGCGGCGCGGGGACCGGTGACCAGCCCCTGCCGGGTTTCGCGTGGCCACGTTTCGGGGCGACCATCCGGTTGACCCGGTCGCGACCGCCATCGCATTCCGGCTGCTTGTGCCCGTAGGCGGTAACGGGCAGCGCAGCGAAAGCGTCGAGCAGCTGCGCGGCGTTGCGCGACGAAGTGGGTGTGCGGTCGCGGCGGCTCATGACAGGCTCCCTCGAGGACGGGGCAGACCGACCCCGAGCGGCAAGCAGGCGGTAACGAAAGCGGTGTCCTGGGCCAGCTCCAGGCGCAGTAGCCGGAATCGGCCGGCGGCGTCGTTCTCCAACCGCACGGCGTGGTCTTCGGCGTTCCAATGCGACGGGACGGTGACGGCCGCGACGGCGGCGAAGCGGACCATGGCGTGCCCGGCCGCGACCGCGGTTTCCTGCGCCCGCGCCCCACCGGCCTCGCGGACATCCGCGGCGGTGGTGGAGAACCCTTTACCGGCTTTGTAGTCGGTCATCACGGTGGAGCGGAACCGGTTCGCCCGCACCGCGCGGCTGGAGCGTTCGGCGCCGAGGACCTCGTAGTGGATGGCCACACACCGGCGTTCGCCGGCAGCCTTGACCGCCAGCAGCGGTGCCAAAGATCCGAACACCGTCCCGGCTTCGGGCATCAACACGCTGTAGGAGACCGACGTGTAGCCGTCGTGGAGGTAACTGCGCGCCGGTGGGGCGGGGGCGTGGACCGGCCCGGCCAGCGACATCGGCCACCCCCCGCCGGGGGCTCCGGTGAGCTGCGCGTGCTCGAGTGCGGCGGCGGTTCCGGGGTTGAACCCGGTCCGGATCGCCGCCGCCAGCTCCGGGCCGGACAGCCAGCACACGGTGCGGACGTTGAGGGCTTTGATCGCATCCTCGATCCCGTCCAGCACCCGGTAGAGCGCGCGGGCGCGGCCCTCGATCCCGCCACCGGCGGCCGCCGCCGGCCGGCGTAGCGCGGTTTCGGTGCCCGAGACGGTCAGGAACAGCTCGTGGCGGACCGCGACCGACCCGATGGCAGCGTCCAGTTCCGCGCTCGCCTGGATCGCCAACGGAGGTGCGGTGGCCGATTGGTGGGCGGTGCGCCACACCTGGTGCTCGGTGCCGTCATCAGGGACGGTCCGGACCAGCAGCGAGACCCGGTCGACCACATCACGGTGCCCGACCGACAGCAGCAGGTTCCCCAGCCGGGCTGCGAGCCGGTCGCACTCGGCTTGGGAGAGCATCCCGACACCGGTATGGGTCAGCCGGGCGGTGGCACCCCACCGGCCGTCGGCGGTGTCGTGGATCAAGCAGACCCGACCCTGGGTGCGGAACGCCGGCCCTTCGGGAAACTGCAGCCGGGCCAGCGACCCCGGTAGGTCCGGGAGATGGTCTGGTCCGGGCTGTCCTGAGGCGGCTCGCGACCGCCATACCGACCATCCCATGGCTACCCCCACTCGATGCGCGATCAGATGTCCCACCCAGCGCACGGCCGGGCGCCCTCGAACGGGAACGATCAGCAGCGCAGCCACCAGACCGTCCACGACCGCCCAGCCGGCGCCGGCGCGCCAGCGGCCGCCCGAGATCGCCAGTAACACCGGCGCGGCCAGGACCAGGCAGGCGCTGGCCTGGCCCACAGTCAGACCGGCGATCCACCCGGCCCGTTCCCGACGGTTGAGGCCCCGGTAGATCCGAGGTGCGGCGTCCGCTTCGGTGATGTGGGCGGTCACAGGATTACCGCCGCTTCGGCTACTTCTTCACCAGCGGCCGCCGCACCACCCGAACCGGAGCCTTCACTGCCCCCGGCTGGTGGCCTGGGATGCGGAGTCGGATGGGCCGGGCCGGCATCAGTGGGCGGGGCTCCCGCCGCCGACACCGGCGGCTCCCCGCCGTCAGTCATGCCGCCGTCTGTCACGCCGCTGTCACCGGCGGCGTGCTGGGATGCGCCGCTGTCGGAGCCCGAACCGGTGCTGGCACCGGAGGTCGTACCTGACCCGGGGTTTGATCCAGAGTTACCCGTTGAGGGTGATCCACTGGTGGATTCGCTCGCCGTCGACCCGCCGCCGGCGTCGGGGTTACTCGCGGGCGCTGGTGCGGGGGCTCCCTGATCTGGCCCGGCACCGGACCCGGCACCGGACCCGGCGCCGACGCCGACGCCGGCGGCGTCGAAGCGGGCGGTGTTCGCGCTCTCCAACGCGCTCATCCCCCCGGAATCGGCACCCGAGCCCCCACCGGTGCCGGAGCCTGAGCCCCCGCTGTCGGAGGAGCCGCTGAACCGGGAGCTCAGTTGGGAGAAGGAGTCGCGGAAGGCCTGCCCGTCTTTGGTGTCCGGGTCGACGAATGCCAGCAGCCGGAACAGCGCGATCGGGGAGGTCAGCGATACCCACAGCACCGCGACACCGGCCAGCAGCCCGGCCAGGCCGGTCGAATTAGCCAAGGACGACATCCCGACGACCACGACCAGCGCCAGCACGGGTTTGACCGTGATCGCGGCGATGGTCCAGCGCAGCCCACGCCAGAACCAGGACGCGGTGCTGTGCGCGAGCAAACCGGCGGCGGTGATTGGCACCGTGGCGACGAGCACGAGGATCGTGGCCTGCCGCCAGATGATCTCCAGCACCCAGCCCAGCGCGGCCGGTATCACCCCGAAGACCCCGATGATGCCGAGGGCGACGGCTTTGGCCTCGTTGCCGACCTGCCCGAGCACGCTGGTGTGGGTGAACGCCCCGGAGAAGTTGGTGACGTTCAACCCGTTCGTCAGGATCAGGCTGGTCAGCCCGTCCGCCGCGGCGAGGGCGGCGGCGATCCCGGTGACGGTCATGGCCAGCGCAATGCCGTACGCGAACGGGCCGGTCGCGGCCCGCATCATTCCCTTGCCCCCGCGTAGCGCGGCCAGGGTGAGCTGCCAGAAGAACAACCCCAACGCAATCGCGGTGGAGACCATCACCAGGGTCGGCCAGATCGCCCCGATCGCCGTCGCGGAGGCGGCGGGGTTGGCGCCCGGGCCGGGATGGGTGTCGACGGTGAACGTGGAGAAGCTGTCGACCACCGAGAACGCCGAGGACAGCAGTCCGGTCGCGGCCTCCCACACTCCCTTCATGGCCTCGTCCAGTGCCGATCCCAGGACCCCGCCGACCGAGTCCCCGATCAAGTTGTCCAGCGTGTGGGCGGTCATCGGATCTCCTGGTAGCCGGCGTTCACGGAGTCCTGGCTGCCCGGCCACGCATCCGGGGCGGTCGCGGCGCCCGGTCCGGGGGAGATCAGCCACTGCCCGGGGGCCCCGCTGCTGGGGTCGGTGGTCATCCAGCGCAGCGCTTGGCAGTCTCCGACGCCGTAGGTGACCAGCCGGCCTTGGTAGTCGGCGGTGAATTGGCCCAGCACGCACGCCACGACATAGCGGCCGCCGTCGAGCACTCCTTTGATTTGGGCCTGCTCGGGCTGCCAGGTCATCGTCAGACCGGCCTTCGGGCCGGTCGGGGCGAGACCGGCGGAGGAGCGGATGTCGGTCAGCAGCCGGGTCAGCCGGGCCAGGTCAGCAGCGGGGGCGCCTGGGGCGGCCACCGTTTGGTAGGCCTGGATGTAGGTACGCGGGTCGGCGTCGCGCAGTCCTTGGGTGGTCAGCGCCGCGAGCGCGGCGACCGCGCCTTCGGGGGTGTGGGGGAAGCCGGCCGGGACGTCGCCGATGTCCCCGGTCGCCGCAGGCAGGTGCACGGTGGCGGTGGCGGGTCGCTGGGCCAGTGGCTGCGGCGCGGACGCGATCTCGGGCAAGGCCAGCATCGGGCGGGTCGCCAGGGCCTTCTCGGCGGCCAGGTCCCAGCCAGCTGAGTCCTGCGGCGTGGAGGCCGGGGGAGGAGCCTGGGTCGGGTTGTGCGCTGGCAGGTGGCTGCGCAGGGTGAACCACGCGGCCGCGACGAGGGCGGCGAGCACCAGGACAGCGGTAAGAGCGAGGCCGCCGACGCTGCGGCGGGCCCGCCGCCGCGCGAGGTCCGCGGATCCGGAGACGATCGGGTCGGTGATCATCTCAGCTCCCGCCGGCGGCGAAGCTGGAGATCATGGTGTAGCCGATGCCGTAGAGCAGCCCTCCGAAAAGGCTGGCGATCATCATCGTGGAGCCCATCCGCCCGTAGCGGTGGTGATCTATCAGACGGCCACCCGCGAAGGTGACGAGACCGCCGAAGAACCCGGCCAACAGGGCCAGCCCGGCGCCCCACTTGATGTAGCCGACGACTTGGGTGATCTTCTCCGCGCCCGGTGGGGCGACGGGGGCCGGGTTCGGCAAACCCTGCGCGGGCACACCGTGTCCGGGCAGACCATTCGCCGTCACCGCCAGCACGTGCTGGGTCAGGTGCTGGGCTGACAGAGCCAACTCAATGATCATGACGATCCTCAGGTAGATGGGTGGAAGTGCTGCGCGGATGAAGGGAGGTCAGGTGGTGCGCGCTGAGAGCAGGCCCCACTCGTCGAGCAGCTCCGCCACCGCCGAGCGGATCCGCTCCGGGCACGGAGCCGCGGTGATGCCACCGAGGTCGAGGTCGCGGTCATAGGGCAGGAACACCGCGTCCTCGAGCAACCGGCCCACCCGGGCACCAGCAGCCCCGGTGACCCCGCGTGGCCACCCGCGTTTCTTCCACGAGGCCATCACCACCAACCGCGCCGGCTCCACCAACTGCCCATCCCCGATGTAGGTGTCCAGCCGGGCCAGCGCCGCCTCCGCCGCCGCCAGTGATGGTCGGGTAGCGCGCACCACCAGCACTGGGCGCGGCACGCCGCCGGCCCGGGGGGCCCGTAGCCACGCCAGCGCACCGTGGGTGAGCGGGTGCCCGCCGCTGCTGTGGGGTCGGGCCCAGTCACCACCGAGGTCGACCACCGTGATGTGCAGTGGTTCCAACGGGGGCAGCGGTAGCCACTGGTGCGGTTGCAGCGCCGGCAACGAGCCCAGCCCGGCAAGGTCGATGGGGTTGTGGCGGCCGGGGCCTGGTTCGGGGTCAGGTTCGCGGCGGGCGAGCACCGCGTGTCCCATCCACGAGTAGCGAGCCAGGACCCCGGCCACCGGCCGGGTGGCATGTTGACCGTCAACTTCGGTCGCCGAGCACAGCCCCGACCGCGACGGCTCGGCGGTGTCGATCAGCAGCGCGCACCGTCCGGCCCACTGCAACGCGTGCGCCGTCGCGGCGGCGAACACCGACGCACCAGCTCCCGACGAGCCGGCCATCACCGGGACCACTGACCCGAACGGCGACCAATCCACACCAGCGAGCACCGGAAGAACGGATGCCGAAGCGGGCATCCCAAGCGCGCTGGGACCGCCCTGCCCTGGCGTCGGCTCGGTGTCGGGATGGGTAGGCGGGGCTGTGACAGGCAGGCTGGCCGTACTCATGGGCGACTTCTCCTTTGAGAACCGTCGAGATCGGTGTGCGGGCCCGCGCGGGCCCGAATTGACGGACGGTCAGTCGTCGTCCTTCTTCGAGCGCTTTGAACCCGTCGATCCCTTCGCGCTGGGCGAGTCCTTCGTGGGCTTGCTGCTCGTCGACGTCGCGGAGCCCGACCCGGCCGACGAGCTGCCTCCGCTGCTCCAGCCGGAACCGCCACGCGCCATGCCCTGGTTGATGCAGTCCTGAACCCGGCCCCAGATCCAGGCACTGAAGTCATCCCAGCCCTGGGCCGGCACGGTCGAGTCGGTGTTGTTACCCGAGGCCTGGCAATCCCCGCTCGAGACCGACCGCGACGGCACCGATGACGAGGCTGGGACACGCGCTGATCCGGTGTTCGGCAGCGCGGTCGGGGCAGCGGTGTTCGGCAGGGCGGCGGGCGGTGCCGGGTTGATCGTCGGCACGCTCGAGGCCGAGCTCTGTGCGTTGCTCGGAGCGGTGAGCTGGCCACCAGCACTGGGTGAGGACGACCCCGGCGTTGGCAACTGCTGGTAGCAGGTGGCGTTCGCTACCGCCGCCGGGCAGGCGACCGGGGTCAGCGCGGTCACGGGAGAGGTTCCCGAACTGGACACCGCCCCTGGCCCTGACGACGTCCCGGACTGGGCCGGTCCAGATTGAGCGGGCACTGGTTGAGCGGGCTGGTACTGGGTGCCGGACTGCGTACCGCCGCCTACCCCCGACGTGGGCAGCGCGTTCGTGGGTGTTGTGGTCGTGGATGTTGTGGAGCCCGGTGTACTGGACCCGGTCGGCACGGTCGGCGGGAGCGACTGTGTCGGTGAGGAGACCGCGGGCGAGGATGTCGCGGCCGGGGGGCTCTGGCGCGGTTGGCTGGGTGTGAACCCAGGAGGTAGTGCCTGGGCCACCCGAGACGCCGATCCGGAGTCCGCCCTCCCCCCGCCCTGCTGAGGCACTGCATCGGCGGGGGATGTCGGGCTGTAGTCGGTGGCCCCCGAGTGCTGGTTCCCGTCGTCGTGGGTGTCGGGTGGAGTTCGGTCGGAGTCCGCACCGTGATCAGCGCTCTGATCAGCGCTGTTGTTGTCGCCGTCGGCCGAGCTGTCGTGGTGCTTGTCCTTGGTGGGCTTCCTCGCTGGGGTGGGGCTGGTTGAGGCGTGCTGGCCGGTGCGCTGTTCCGAGCGCCGGTTCGTGTTCGTGGTGGGTGTGGTGGTGATCGTGGTGGTGCCGGTCGGGCCGCTGGTGGTCTGGGTCGCGGTGCCGGTGGTCCCGTTGTGGACGTAGGGCTGGAACGTCGAGCCGGACCGCTCGGGTGGGGTCGGCGGAACGGAGGTTGGCGCGGACGCAGCAGGGGACGACGCCAACCCGGGCGCCGGCCCCGGCGCGGGCTGTACTGCGGTGACCTGCTGTGCAGTGGGAGCGGCGGCCGGTGTGGAGGCCTGCTGGTGCTCGGGTGTGGTGCTGTCCAGCGCGGCGTCACTGACCCGGTGTGAGGCGAGTACCGCGTTCTCGGTCGGGTGCGCGGACAGCCCGGCGATGAGACCTGCGGAGATCGCGGCGATGACCGTTCCGGCGCCGCCGACCCTGTTGACGAGGCGGCGGTTGGTGGGGTGGGCGTACCAGTGATCGATGCGCATCAGGCTGCCCACCCGGTCTGGGGGGAGTCCCAGGCGAATTGCTCGGCCACAGCGGCGGACAGCCGCAGGAACGCATCCCGAGTCGGTTCGCGCAGCGCGTCGAGTTCGATCACTCCACCGATGGCCAGGTGGGGGTCGGCCGGGATCTCGACGACGGTGTGGCAGCGGGCCTGGAAGTAGGACACGATCGCGGCCCGGTCGACATCGCGGGAGCTCCGGTCGCACGACAGCGCGACCACCGCGCGTTCAACGAGTTCGCTGTAGCCGTGCGCGCCCAGCCAGTCGAGGGTTTTCGCCGCGCGGCTGGCGCCGTCGAGGGTGGGGGCGCCGGCGATGACCAGGGTGTTGCTGGAGTCGAGCGCACCGCCCATTGCCGAGTGCACCAGGCCCGTGCCCGAATCAGTGATGATGATATTGAAAAAACGCGCCAACAGCTCTTGGACTGCCAGGTACTCGGCCCGGCTGAATGCTTCGCTCATGGCCGGGTCCTGCTCGGAGGCCAGCACCTGCAGGCGGCCGGCGATGGAGGTGTAGTGGGCGATGTCGGTCCAAGACTTGACGGTGTCGATGTTTTCGATCAGCTCCCGGACGGTGATGCCGCAGTGCCCGGTCAACCGATCCGCCAGGGTTCCCGCGTCGGGATTGGCGTCCACGGCGACGATCCGGTCGCCACGGTGTTCGGCCAAGGTCAACCCGAGGGCGGCAGCCACCGTCGTCTTACCGATTCCTCCCTTGGCCGAGACGACCCCGATCTTGTGCTTGCCTCGCAGCGGCGTGCGGGCACGCTCGACCAGGCGGCACCGTTCGCACTCCGCCGCCGACAGCCCCGGATTCCAGCGGCCTCGGGTCGCGGCGTACGCCGCCGCACGCCAACCCTGGGTCGGCTTTGCGTGGCGCCGCGACACCAGGTCAGCCAGGTCCAATGTGTTCGGCCGGGGCGATGCGGACGGTGCACGCCGAGAAACAGAAGCGGCCGGGACCGGCTGGGCCGGTTGTGTGGGTAGCGGCACGATGTCCGTGCTCACGTCAGCGGTGGCCAAGCTGCCGGCGGGAGCCGTGGCCACTACCTCCGGGACGGGTCGTGCGTAAGGGGAGGTAGTGGGCTCGCCCGCCGGAATGTGAGTACGAACCTGGGGCGGGATGAGTCTCCCGGGCGCGAGCACAGCGTTGCTCGCCTCGGTGGGTTCCGCGACATCGGTGACGGGTGGACGATCAGATGTTGTGGTGGCCGCCCGCCACGGGTGAAGGCTGTGGTTGGTGAGTAGGTCCGTGTGGTTGTTGGTGGTCGTCATCGTGAGAGCCCCTCTCGTCGCGTTCCTGGTCAAGCGGGTCTGGGTATGCGTGGTCAGTGGCGTTTAGGCAGCTGGATCGGCTCCGGATCTGAGAAGGACCGGGCGTGTTCACCGGGGAGTGGCACTAGTTGTGCCGCGTGGGGGACGACCTCGACCTCGCTTGGTCGGGACAACCGATCCCTTGACGAGGATTTCGCCACCCCACACACCCCACGGCTCGGCACGTCGTAGAGCGGCCGCGAGGCAGCGCTGCCGCACCGGACAGTCCTGGCAGTGCCGTTTGGCCAGCTCGACGTCGCGGGGTCGCTCGGCAAACCACAGGGCCGGGCCAAACCGCTCGCAGGGCAAGAGTGGTGCGCCGCCCGATTCAGCGGGAAGCACGCGTGCCGGGACAGGCGCCGCGTGTCCGTGATGGGTCATGACTGGTTGGTGAGGTCGAGGGCGAGGTCGATGACCAGGCGGCCGTCGGGGTCGCGCCGTACTGGTGGGGCGATCCGCACCCACCACGCGGCGTCCGGCTCCCATCCCGCCACCGACGGTGGCGGGGCCGACGCGGGAGCGAACGCCAACGGCGGTGTGATCTCCCCGGCCGGCGGCCGCCACACCTTCTCCTCGGCCACCTCAACCCGGTGATAGCCCACGACTCGGGCGGTGACCTCCACAACCACCGCTCGGCCCTCGCCCAGTACGACCGTGCGGCCGGCGGTCACCAGATCCGATCGCTGCCGGCCCCGACCCGGCCACCCGACCCCGGCCATCCCCGGGTCCGCGAGATAGGTCCGCAACGCCGCCGGTCGCCGGGTCGGTTCCAGCTCATCCCACGACAGATAGTCCGCGGCGAACCGCACCGCGAACCCACACGCCTCACTCACGCTCACCGGCTCCCAGGAGGCCAAAGACCGCTCCACTGACACCACCCGAGCCAGGGGTCGAGCAGGGGTCCCTGTCGGACGTCGCCGCCTCCACGTTCTGGACTGACGAGGTGGCTCTGGGTCGGTCGTTGTCGATGGCCGCCGGAGGTGATCCACGGGTGAGGCAACTAGTCGAGAGCCTGCAAACCTGGGGAGTGCGACGTCCGCGCCGGCCGGGGCCTGCCCTAACACTGAGGGCATATCCAACGCAGCACGTTGGCCGCCTGCGAGTTGCCGGAAGTCCGCCAGCGCAGCCTCGGTGACCGGGCAGGCGGTGTACTCGGCATCGCTGGGCGATGACGGGGTCGTGTCATCGGACCTTTGCAGTTCATCCGGCTCTACGACCTGAAGGTCTTGCTGGCTGGAGGGTGGGGCCATCGGCGTACCGGACCCAGGATGACCAGGCGCGTTGTTCCAGACCGGGATCGCGGAAGCAGTGGACCGGTGACCAAGCATCGCATCTGAACCTTTCTCCAGCTCCCGACAGCTCACATCTTGGCTATCGAAAATACGTGCACGAGCATCTGTAAAGCCGGGGTATAACCATGTAGAGCATCGTTCCCGGGTGCAACTAGAGCAGATCAGCTATGAAAATGCAATCAAAACGTTGCTGTACTTGTCGAGCGCGGTCGCTGGGTATCATGCTGAGAACGCAAGGTGCGCCGTGTGAGCGGGTCTGGAACAGAAAGGGAGCCGCTGAGGTGAGCGACAACGAGGTCGAGGAAAGCGGGTCAGCTCGCCCGCGCACGGTCGCCGAGAAGCTGAACCGGCTGTTCGAGGTGCTCCACCCGCCTGGGGCTCGGCCGCTGAACAACCGTGAGCTCGCATCGCGGGTCAAGGAGCACGGCGGATCGATCTCGCCGACCTACATCTCGCAGCTACGCAGTGGATCGCGAGACAACCCCACCTTGGAGAACCTGATTGGCATCGCCTCGGCGTTCGGGGTGCCCGCGGGCTACTTCACCGATCCCGAGGTCGCTGAGCGAGTAGACGGAGAGCTCGACCGACTGGTCGAGCTGCAACAGGCCAAGCCGGAACTCGCGGAGATCGCGGAGATGCAGGTGACCGTGAACTTGCGTACCGCGAACCTCGACGCATCAGACAAGGCCGAGCTGGACGAGATGGTGCAGGCTTTCTGGCGGCGCCGTAGGCAGCGGCGGACCCAATGACGCGGGCTCTCGGTGACCACGGTCCACCGCCATGACCAGACCTGGCGAAGGCTCTGGGTTCGCATCCCAGCTGGACTGGTTGTTGAACAACGTCGCCCGCACTCCCGGAACCGAAGCTCGATACTCAACCGAGAACCTCGTCGAGGCACTGGCCCACGTGTCATCTGGCGCTGACCCCGCCCGGCAGGCGCGCCAGTGGCTCTCCGACATGAGGGCACACCGGGCCGACCAGGCTGACCTCAGGTCGCGGCGGTACATCGCCGTGCTCGAGGACGTCTTTCGTCTGCCACCCGGTTATTTCCTGGATGCACAGGTGCGGGCCGCCACTGACGACCGGATCGCCTTCGCCGCATCCGTGGTCACAGTCAGGGTGGTCGGTCCGTGTCGCATGTTGGCGTCCGAGCTGCCGGTTGAGGATCTGCATCGCATCCACGCCCGCGTCGCCGAAGTCCTCAACAGACACAGGCCAGCATCGTGATCAAGTGAGAAGGCCCATCCACTGGCCACTACCCGATCGGGTGACCGCAAGCGATAACCCACATTGCCAGGCAGGCGGCCGCAGAGGATGGCGGCAGAGAGGAGGATTGAGAGCCTGTGAACCGTCGACAGCTGCACGCTCTGTGTCAGCAGACGATGCGCCAGTTGGGCCTGACTCCTCCGTTGGACGTGGAACTCCTGCGTGATCGCCTGGGTGACCTGCGCGGCAAACCCATCCTCCTAGCACCCGACACAGCACTGGCCAGACAGCGCCACTTCGGGTTCACCGTGGACGATCCAGGGGCCGACGCCACCGTGATCTTTTACGAGCCCAGGACCACGTGGTCACACCAAATCCTGATCATCCTGCACGAGCTGGCGCACCTGATCTGCGGCCATCCGGGCCACGCGATCGATCACTCCTACCGCGCGGACCACGCCCACGAATTCCAGGAGATCTCCCCCCAGACCCTCGCCGAAGTGCTCAGTAAGAGCCCGCCCAAACGAGCACGACGACTCACTCGCCGCTCGGGTCGCCCTGGCATCGAGCGGTCCCTTTACGACCAGCCCGCCGAGTGGGAGGCAGAGACGATGGCGACCATCATGATCGGTTGGGTGCCGGGGTGCGGGGGTTACATCACGCCCTCGCCGGCCGACCCGCTCCAGGCCATCCTCGGCGATGTGCCGGCCTGGTAGGGAGTAACTAGTGTCTGTCCTCCTGATCATCGTGCTCGTCGGCTACCTGATGTCCTGGCAGGGATACAAGCTGCGCGGCAAACTCACCGGGCTTGGCCACATCGCTCTCATCGTGAGCTTGAGCGCAACGCTGTGCAACGCTGTGATCGCGCGACTGTCCGACGCTCATGCGCTCGCGGCCCTTCCACAACCCTGCGTCGAGCTGGCCGGGGTGTTCTGCGTCATCACCTCGGTGGCCGGCCTCTACGTCTTCCGGCTCGCGGTCGAAAAGTGCACCGTCAGCAGCCCTCGTGTAGTGCTCACGCTCTGCGGGGCCCTTGCCGTGGCCCTCGGAGCCACGCTGACGTCGATCTATTTCGCGGGCCGGGGCATCCCGCTCAAGTACTCCGTCGCCACCTTCCATGACCCAGTCGGAGCGGTCTACTTCGTCAGCATCGGCGGCTATTTCGGATGCACGCTGTTCGCCGTCGCATGGTGGATGGTCGACTACACCCGCAACTCCGAGCGGCACTTTCGGAGGGGGATGCGAATCAGTGCGGTCGGCCTGTTCATCCTGAGCGTGTTGAGCATCGGCCGGGCCATTCCCGCCGCGATCGTGGGGCTCGGGGGCCCAACCGTCATCGCGCCCGCGTACCTCCTCGGAGGTGTCAGCGCCTCCGCCTTCCCCCTGGTCTTCCTCGGGCTGAGCTACCCACTCCTGGTCGGGCGGGTCTTCGCCTACCGGGCCTGGCGGAGCCAGGGGGACACTCGCGCAAAGGTGACCGTCGTCTGGTCTGTCTGCAAGACCGCTTACCCCGAAATCGTGTTGCGGCCGCGTACGTACCTGCAACGCATCGCACACATGGTGTGGAACCCCAAGCGGCTGGGCCGGCGATCCTCGGAGTCCTTCGACGGGCTGGCGAAGCTGCTAGGTCACGAAGAACCTGCCCGCGGCCCGAGCGCACAGGCCGCCGCAATGAACCTGCGAGAGGCGGTGCGGCGCTACGACCTCGCTCATTCGATCAAGGTCTGGGATGTGGTCTCACCCGACATCGACGAGTTCGATGACGTAGTCCCCGCCAAGCCTGAGGGAGACCAGGACACCGCGATGCTGCTCGAACTGGCGGACGTCCTCGAGGACGTCCTTACTAACGGCCACCACCAGATGACGGCATGACCACGAACAGCCGATAGCCGACGGCAGGGCCGGCGGTCCAGGAAACCCGGGTGTCGATCGACCAACGCGGCGCGAGGCTTACGAGGCCCGACGTCCAATGGCGTTGAACCCACACCCGATCATCCACGGTTGGCGGGGCTGGGCGTCGAGCACTTCAAACTCGCGGGCCCACCGCTCCAGATCCTCCGCTGAGGCGACCCCGGCCTCCACCATCGCGCGCCGGGCCGCCCAGGATGGCCCCCGCTCACCGGACGGGCGTACCCGAGTAGAGCAGTTCCCACGGAAGAGCTCGAGCGTCAGCCCGGCCGACTCCAACAGCTCAGGAAGCCGCAACCCGACCGCCGGATCGTTGCCACGTGCGCGCTGGTAATCCATAAACCGCTCACGCAGCTCTGACACCGGCGCGGTCGGCGGCACAACCCGGATCATCGTCGAGTCCAGGTCGGTCAGCAGAACCCGCCCACCCGGCCTCACCAACGCCGCCGCATGGTCGACGATGGCCTGCTCCCGGCCCCCATTGTGGATCAAAACCAACCGCACGACCGCGACATCGAAAGACGCCTCCGGCAGACCCGAAGCCTGGGCGAGTCCCTCTCGGACCGAGACATTCTCCACGCCGGCGGCCGCCACATCCGCCCGGCCGCGCTCCACCATGCCCGGGTCCGCGTCCACCCCGGTTACCGTCCCGGTAGGCCCGACAAGTTGCACCAGCTCAAGCATCACCGCAGCCGGGCCACAACCCAAGTCCACTACGTCCGACCCTGGCTCAACACCCGCCAAGCTCCACAGGTCGCCCTTCGAGAGGACTCCGGCGGCCTGTGCGCGTAACCGCGCATGTTCGACGTCGTCAAGCTCCAACCCATACCCGGTCACCTGGTCACTGTTCCACAGGAGCCCGCATGGCCGGTGTGCCACATGCTCGTTTTGATCTCTGACCGGATCGTGCCGCTACGGGTACACGGATCACTGAAGAAGCCGCCTACGCCCCCTCTCTCCCGGTGACCTGCAAGGTGCTTGGGGACGCGGGTTACCGGATCTGTAGCGGCGCCGGGCGGCGAAACGGTTTGCCGGCCATGGCCAGGGTGAGCTGGGCACGGCGGTCAGCGAGCTCGGCGGCCGCCACCTGGTCGAGAGGCTCAGCCAACGGCCCGACCTCACCTGCGTGCCTGCCGCACAGGAACGCGCACCACGTGCCCCGGTCACGGGGGTAGCGCACCAGCATGAAGCTGGCCACTGGGTTCGGGCAGCTGCTCGGGCCGGTGCGCTCGTCTGCGCTCACAAGGGCTGCGCAGCGGTGTGTCGAGGCCTCGCACACCCACGGAAGACTAGGTGCTTCAACGGTCTGCATTCATCGCAGACTAGCCGAATCATCGAACATGTGTTCGAATTAAGTACTTTTACTCTGCCGCCGAGGACACGGACTAGGCAGGCAAGATCACGACCCGAGCGGGAGGCGTGGCCAGCGCCGCCGGGTCGCTGACGCGTTCGCCATCGACAACCACCGCCCCGGAGATCACGAACGCCCGCGCGCGGTCTTCGTCGATACCCGCACTGACCATCCGATCAAGAACCGTCACCACCTGCTCGCTCACGCCCGCACGGTAAACCCCGAGTTCCGCGGTTGATGGGCACATAGGCGCCGGCTGATTCGTGTTTGTGCTGGTCGCGGGTCTGCGGTGTCCTCGGAATCGCTGAAAAGCGTGGGCACACGACTTGTGGTGTCGGGCTTGATCAGGCTGGTGGTTCCTGGTCGGCTGGTGGGCATGTACCTGCGGGCGACGCAGCGCAAGAACCGGGACGGCACAGTCGTGCGATACGTGCAGCTGGCGCACAACCGTCGGGTGGACGGGGTGACCCAGGCGCAGGTGAACCGCCCCGGGTTCAGTGGAGGCTCGGTTCTGCCGGCAGCGGGTGCTGTCCGGCGGTGTTGTGACGGTAGTAGATGTTTTCGTATTCGATGGGTGGGACGTGGCCGATCTCGCCGTGTAGGCGGTGGGTGTTGAACCAGGACACCCAGCTCATGGTCGCCAGTTCTAGATCATCGACTCCACGCCAGGGACCTTCGTGACGCACGCACTCGGTCTTGTACAGCCCCACCACGCTCTCGGCGAGGGCATTGTCATAGCTGTCCCCGACGGTCCCGATCGAGGCGAGGGCGCCGGCGTCGAGTAGCCGGTTGGCATACCGGATGGCCGTATATTGCGATCCGGCATCCGAGTGATGGACCAGCCCGTCGACGCTGTGGTGGGCCCGAGCCCGGGTCCACAACGCCATCTCCAGGGCATCCAGCGGCAGCTGGGTGGGCATGCTCGGCGCGGTGCGCCACCCGACGATGCGCCGGGAGTAGACGTCGGAGACGAACGCGGTGAACGCCATCCCCGACCAGGTCGGCACATAGGTGAAGTCCACAACCCACAGCCGGTTCGGGGCGTCGGCGTGGAACTCACGTTTGACCAGGTCAGGAGGACGCTGCGCGGCCGGGTCGGGACGGGTGGTGCGGAACTGGCGGCCCCGCCGCGCACCGCGCAACCCGGCTTTGCGCATCAGGCGTTCCACCGTGCAACGGGCCACCGGCTGGGCCTCGACCCCGCCCTGGCGGCGCAGCTGATGCCACACCTTGCGCGCCCCGTAGAGGCCACGGCCACGGTCGGGATCGGCGTGCAGCCTGATGATCTCGGCCAGGACCGCCTCGTCACGCACAGCGCGCGGCGAGGGCGGCCGAGAACGGGCAGCGTAGTAGCTGCTCGGGGCGATCGTGATCCCGTGCTCGGACAGCACGCGGCAGATCGGCTCGACCCCGAACCGGTCCCGATGGGCCTCGATGTAGTCGACGATCAACCCAGTCGGCGGTCGAGCTCCGCCGCGGCGAAAAACGCCGACGCCGTCTTCAGGATCTCATTGGCCCGCCGCAGCTCCCGGACCTCGCGCTCGAGCTCCTTGATCCGGGCGGCCTCCGCCGTGGTCACACCCGGCGCTCGGCCGGCGTCGATGTCGTCCTGCTTGCACCAGTTCCGCAGCGTGTCGGGCTTGATCCCTAGCTGCGGACCGATCCGCTTACACGCGGCATTGATCGACAGCCTCGGGTCCTGCTCGCGGGCCTCGGCGACCATCCGCCGGGCCCGATCACGCATCTCATCCGGGTACTTCCTCGGTGCTGGCACTGATCCACTCTCCCGTGAGATCAGAGCCTCCACGCAACCCGGGGCGGTTCATTGGTCGACCGGAACGTTCTAGCCAGGGTGGGCGGTAGTCCCAAGCGCAGCACGGTCAGGGTCTCGGTCATGCCTTCGCGCAGGCTGGCCGCCGCGCCGGGGTGGGTGCGGTCGAGCTCGGCGGCCAGTGCGCACAACTCGGCTTCGGCGGCTAGCGCGGAGTCGGCGTGGTAGGCCCGGCGCATCCGGGAGGCCACCACTGAGCGCATCTTCTGGGGCAGCTTGTCCTGAACATTTCTGATCTTGTGCAGTTGGCAGCGAGCCAGCACCGGGCGGTCGAACACATCGAGCACAGCACGGCGTAGCGCCTTCGACCCGTCCAGCACGACCAGGATCGGGCGGGTGACGTCCAGGCCGCGCTCACGCAAGCCCACGATCAGCTCGGTGACCAGGGTGGCGTTCTCGGTCGAGCCCTCGACCAGCGACAACGGGTGCTTGGTCCCGTCGATACCGATACCCAGGGCGACCACGCAGCAGTGCTCACCGAAGTGCACCCCGTCGATCATCAACCCGACGAGGTCCAGCGTCGATAGATCAGCGGCGAGCAGTTCGGCCAGCGCGGTCTCGGTGGCGGCGACGAACCGGCGCGACACCGCTGACTTCGAGGTGCTCACCGCGGCCTGCTCGACGCGTGTCCCGACCGGCTCCAACCCCACCGGGTAGCGCCGCGTGGACAGCCCAGCCAGCATCCGCTCCATCGCCATCCGCCCGAGCACCTCAGTGCCGGAGAACAGCTCGTAGGAGGCCACCGCGAGTTCACCCGAGCCGTCGGTAGCGCGCATCCGAGGCCGGCGCACCGGCACCCGCCGCCCACCCAAGCTCACCGACCCAGCCTCATGACCGTGCCGGGTAGCCGCGCGCGCCGGGTCGTGGCGACCCTTCGGCCCACACGCGGTGGTGACATCGGCTTCCATCATCGTGGCCATCACCTGCAACCCGGTGCCCACAGCCCGGCTTCCGCAGTTAATTCAGGTTCTGGGACACATCGGGGGCGAAGGTGCAGGTCACGGGGTTGCACCTAGCGATACAGGTCTAGATTCCTAGTACACGAATCGGCTAGTACAGGTTGCTTAGGCTGGTGTGATTCCGTTACTGTCTGGGACATGTTCCTGCGCGAGGTGAAGCGGCAGAACAAGAACGGCAGCCAGGTCTCCTACCTGCAGCTGGTCCATAACGAATGGGACGGCGCGGCGCAGACGTCCCGGACGAAGATTGTGCACAGCTTCGGACGGACCGACCAGGTGGACCCGGCCGCGATCGACCGCCTGATCGCCTCGCTTCAGCGACTGCGCGACCCCTGCGCCGCATCCACCGCGCCCGGCACATCGGCGACGAACGGGGATGCGGAGCTGGCGTTGCTGGGGGCACGCCCGCTGGGTGGCACGCACCTGCTCGATGGCATGTGGCACCGGCTGGGGATCGATAAGGTGATGGCCACGCTGCTAGCCGGTCGGCGCCGGGACCCGAGCACGGAACGGGTGCTGTTCGCGCTCGTCGCGAACCGAGCCCTGCACGCCTCCTCCAAGCTCGCGGCCGCGGACTGGGTGAGCCACGACGTGCACATCGACGGGCTACCTGAGATCACCGACGATGCCTGCTACCGTGCGATGGACTGGCTCCTGCAGATCGAGCACGAGCTGGCCCAGCAGGTGTATTGGCAGGTCGCCACACTTCTTGATCTTGAAGTGGATTTGCTGTTCTTCGACACCACCTCCACCTACTTCGAACTCGATGAACCCGACACCCCGATCCGTCGCGACGCGGCCGGCTACCCGGTCGATGACCCCACCGCCGAACACACCGACCCGGACAACCCGCCCCAGAGCGACGGTGGCCCCCACAGCGACGGCGGCGATGACAACCACGCCGCCGACGGCGCCGATGACACGGCGGGGTTCCGTACTCATGGCAAGTCCAAGGATCACCGCCCTGATCTGCCCCAAGTGGTGGTCGGGATGGCGGTCACCCGCACCGGGATCCCGATCCGGTGTTGGTGTTGGCCGGGCAACACCGGTGATTCGGCGTTGATCCGCCAAGTCCGCGACGATCTACGGGACTGGAAACTCTCCCGGGTGGTGTGGGTCGGCGACCGCGGCTTCTCCTCGGCCGAGAACCGCCGCTACCTGCAACGCGGCGGCGGGCACTACATCTTGGGTGAGAAGCTGCGATCCGGATCGGCGGAGGCCGCCGCCGCGCTGGCCCGCCAGGGCCGCTACCAGCAGGTCGCCGAGAACCTGCGGGTCAAGCAAGTCCGTCTCGGCGAGGGTGACCGGTTCGTGGTGTGTCACAACCCCGACCAAGCCCTACGCGACGCGCAGATCCGCGACCTCATGCTCACCCAGCTGCGGACCGCGATCGCCGGCACGGACACGCTGACACCGACCAAGCGGGCCGAGCTACGCGGACAACTGTCCACCAAGCCCGGCCTGAACCGCTACCTGCGCGTGACTGCTGGTGGGCTGCTGCGCGTGGATGCCAAGGCCATCGCCGCCGAGACCAAGCTCGACGGGAAGTACCTGCTGCGCTGCTCAGACCCCACCCTGTCCGCCGAGGACATCGCGCTGGGCTACAAACAACTCCTCGAAGTCGAACGGGGATGGCGCGACATGAAACAGATCATCGATCTTCGACCGGTCTATCACCGCAAGGAAGAACGCATCCGCTCCCACGTCGTGTTGTGCTGGCTAGCTCTGCTACTGATCCGCATCATCGAAACCACCACCGGCGACACCTGGCAGCGGCTGCGCACCGAGCTGGACCGCCTGCACGCGGTCACCTACACCGGCCCCGCCGGGACCTGCACCCAACGCACCGAGCTCACCTCAGCCCAACGCGACATCTACACCACCCTCGCGCTCGACCCACCCCGCAAGATCATCGAGCTCCAGACCCCGACCGCCTGACCAGGCACAACACCCCCGCCTAGTAACACACGTCATCGACGTGCGTATCGGCGTTTCCGCAGCTCACACCCCAAATCCGCGTACTAGTGGATCAAGACAGCTGCGGAACCCCGGCACAGCCAGGGCCAACAACCCCTCGCGCACCTCGCCGACCAACTCGGCCAACGCCACGCTCACCTGCTCGGGCACGGCAAGCTGACTCGCGTCGATCTCCTTGTTCCTATGCTTACGCACGGCGGTCCCCTTCCTCGTGGTGTTCTTGGCGGTTCACCCGAGTACCTACCGCACGGCGGGACTCAGGCGGGGGACCGCCGCCTCAACTTCCACGAGTCCCGGGACAACCTCAGAGCATTTTCAGCGCCGCCCAGTCTTCCTTTGCTTGGTCGAGGTCGGTTTCACTGACTAGCAGATACGCCCAGTGGGGTCCGTCGGGCAGGCCGTCGTTGACGTAAGCGGCCCAGCGCTGGGCGGCGGCTTTCTTCGCTTGAACATCGAGGTCTTCGAGGTCACGGTCTGCTTTGACCTCTACGAGGAGGTGCTCACCGGAGGCCTCGATGACGACGAAGTCCGGCTCGTACCTCTGGCCCGCTTCGGTATAGACGATGGGTAAGTCGCCTCGGTGCAGGCGGACCCAGGTCTGCACGAGGGCGCTGGTGTCTACGACCAGGGCGAAGTCTCTTTCGGGGGCACTGTCGAACCAGGCCAGGGCGTAGAGGCCTCGTGTCCATCCGTCGAAGGTCTGCCCTTTGACGGGCAGGCCTCGGGGGTCCGGGTTGATGGGACGGGTGTTCGTCCTCGCGGGCCCGAACTCGACGAGGTCGACGCTGGGGTCGTAGGTGGGCTGAGCGACGTGCTTGCGGTACTCGGTCATGACGATCTGACCCAAGCGTGCGCTGGCGCGCTCCAGGTAGGCGTCGAGTAGCTCGTCTGCGCCGCCGTTGAGCCCGTCCATGAAGGCGTCCACGATCCTCGTCGCGGCCCGGGCTTGGGTCCCGTTGTCGGCGCGGGCAGTGAGCACAGGCAGCCGCAGGAGAGTGTCCCGCAGCTGGGTCCGTAGCTCTGCAGCAGGAATCAGCGATCCTTGGGCGTGCACGGTGTCGGTTGCGGTAGTAGTGACGGTGCGAACCGACTTGAGCCCCGTGACCGGATCGGTGACGACCTTCGCGCCGATGAGGACCCTCCTCAGCTCGCGTTGCGGATCGGCTCGTAGCCGGCGCCCGAGCGCGCGGAACGGTTCGTCGTCATGGACATCGCTTAACCGGAAAGTCTGAGGTTTGGGTAGCACCCGGACACGGGGGATACGGAGGACCCGGGCCGGAACCAGGACTGGATCGGCAAGCGCGGCCTCCGTGCTGCCAGCATCGATACGGTCCTCGGCCGAGGTGAGGGTGGGGGTGGCTGGGGCGCGGTCATCCGGCGAGGGGAAAGCGGCAGAGGCCGCCGAATCGGCGGCCAGGAATGGGTCGACGCCAGGGCTCGGGTCGGGTGTCGCGGAGGTAGCGCGGGCGGCGAGTCCAGTGGTGATCTCCTCGGTCTCGCGGACGACGACCTCGCGGCCGGTCGCGTCGCGGCGAAGGCGGGCTCGGGTGATGTAGTCAACGAACTGCTCGGCGAGCAGCCCCCGGCGAGCGAGGAGGTCCTCATAGCGTTCGTGGGCGAGGACCTCGAGCGTGTCGAGCATCTCGACCCCTTGGTAGGTATTCCAGGGCAGACGTAGGCCCCGGCCCAGCACTTGCTCGGTGAGAATGGCGCTCACCGAGGGCTGAGTACTCAGCAAGACATAGACGTTCTTTACGTCCCAGCCTTCCTTGAGCATGGCAACGCTGACCACGACCCGGATCGGGCTATCGGGGTGTTCGACGGCGGAGAGGCGAGCGAGGGCAGCGGGCTCATCGCTCTCTTTGACGTTGGAGTGCACAACTAACACCGCGTCGCGGTACCGGCCACCGCGGAAGTCACTGCCTCGGATGGTCTCGGCGATGCTGTCCGCGTCGGCGGTGTCGCGGGCCACGACCAACATGACGGGATTGATCGAGGGTAGCCGGCGCCTGCTTGCCCAGTCGGTGGCGATGGCGCGCTTGTGGTCGAGCAGGACCAGACCGTCGAGCAGTTTGGTGGCGAGGTCGTGTTTGTCGTCCTTGCGTCCGACGATGACCGGAGTTTTGACGTAGCGCTGCGCGATCGCGGCGGCGAGTGGATACCGGTAGATGATCTGGTCGGGTGGCGTCTTCTTGTGGGGTGTGGCGGTCAGCCCGACCAGAGCCCACGGTGAGAGCTCGCGGACCGCATCGCTGAATCGGGGGCCGTAGTAGAGGTGATGCTCATCGGCGAACACCACCAGGGGGCTGGCTTGCTGGAGACGCACGTAGAAGCCGGCGCCGAGCCCCTCTTGAAAACGGTGAGTTCGGCGCCCCTGAAGGCTGTCTGGCCGCACGAGCGACTGCACGCTGAAGGCATAGACCTTGACGACATCGGGGTCGTTCATGCGAGCCGCGGTCGCGGGAGTGTTGAAGTTCTCCGCTGTGATGAGCTCAATCGGGACACTGAGCCGGTCCACAATGCTGCGCCGACTGCCCCGAGTGAACTGCTCGATGGTCTTGTCCAGCACCACACGGCTGGGGGCTACGACCACGAAGTCACGCACGCCTTGAGCTCTGGCTAGATACTCGACCGCGGCGACGATGACGAAGGTCTTGCCGACACCGGTCGCGCTGTCGATGACGCCTTCGAAGGGGTGCTGGTGCCCGTCCTGTTGATAGTGGCGCCACAGTTCGTAGGCCAGGGTCTCCACGGCGTCACGGTTGGGAGTGCGCAGGTCGAGCATGCCGTCGATCTCGGCCAACAGGCCGGAATCAAGGGCCGGGGCGTCAGGCGCGGTCATGGGTTGGCGGCTTCTGCAGCGACGTCTCCAGCATCGAAGGGCTCGGCTGGGTCCGGCTCCAGCTCGGCGAGGTTGAGCCATTCGCTGGTGTCGCTGCGCCATTGGCGCCGGTAGTCATCCAGGATGCTCTGAGGTACCTGACGGACGGTGCTGCCTCGATCAGCGTCGCGCAGGGCGGTGCGGGCCTCAGGGTCGACGGCTGTCCCGTAGGCGACCAGGTGCTCGTCGCGGTCGAGCCAGCCAAGGAGTAGCAGAACCACGTCACGGGTGACGAGGCCGTCGATGACAGCCAGGCGAGTCCGGCCCTTACGCCCGCAGAAGGGTTGGTCGTCGCTGGCGTCCCAGCCACCTTGCGCTCGCACCGCTTCCGCAAGCGCACTGTCGGTCGCCCAGGGGGCCAGGACGACGCGGTCGCCGTCGAGACCGAACATGCTGTCGGCGACTTCCAGTACTCGAAAGCCGCCGCCGCCATTCCAGCCGACGATCTCGGTGACCCCTCCAGGGTCGTCTCCGGAGACGACCCTGGACAACCGTGGGGCGGCGAACGTCGACACAGTGTCTAAGGAACGTTCGATGCCGACCCAGCGGCGACCCATCTTATGGGCCACCGCAGCTGTTGTGCCCGATCCGAGGAAGCAGTCGAGAACGATATCTCCAGGACGGGATGCAAGGTGGATGATCTTGCGGAGTAGTCGCTCGGGTTTCGGAGTCGCGAACTGTGTCTCACGTCCGAGTAGGCGGCTCAGCTCGCCTTTCGCTTCCCGGTTGTTGCCGACCTCGTCGTCGAGCCAGATTGTGGTGGGCACAAGGCCACCCAGCTCGGACTGGAACCGCTTGCGGAACGGAAACGTCGTGCCGGCGCGGCCCCACCACAGCCGGTTGTCCTGCCGTAGCTCGTCGAAAGTCTGCCGGGAGACCGACCACCATCGCCCCTGGCGAGGGACGAAACGCTCACCCGTCGGGCCTTCTACCTCGTAGCGACCTTCCGCGTACGCGTGGGAGGCCGTCAGATCCGATCGTCTCCACGGTCCGCGAGAGTCCTCGTCCGGATTCCAAAACTCTTTATCGCTGAGTTCGGTCCGGTCGATGCGGTCGAGCTCCAGAGCATCGCGGTCCTTGGCGAAAACAAGTATGTAGTCGTGATCGGAGGAGAAGTGCTGTGCAGAGTTGTTCCGGGCGTGAATTTTCTGCCAGATCACCGTTGCTACGAAATTACGGGCCCCGAAGATCTCCTCCATCACGCACCGGGCCCGATGGACCTCGGAGTCGTCGAGATGCACCCAGACCGACCCATCCGTGGCCAGCAACTCGCGGATCTGCAACAGCCGGTCACGCATCATGGTCAGCCAGACAGAGTGCTCGAGGGCATCGTCGTAGTCATCGAATGCCTGGCGGGTGTTGAACGGCGGATCAATATAGGCGAGCTTCACTTGCCCGCCGTAGTGGCTGCTGAACTCAGGTAGCCGGCTGATCGCCTTCAGCCCGTGCAAGGCGTCGCCGCGGATCAGGAGGTTGTCTGCGGCGCGTTCGACTTCTGGATGCGTCGCGCCGACTGTGCTGCCGCCACGAAGGAGCCGAACCTCGGCAACGCGGTAGTCCCCGGGATCGGTCCATTCGTAAGAACCGTCCTCGTGTGCGAGCAGTCGCAGCGCCTTGTTGGTCCAGGTCAGTTCCAGACGACCTTGCGGTGCCCCCACGTTTTGCCCCTAACCAGTCGGCTGCGCGGCCACGATGCCCCAGGCACGCCCCAAGAGGAACACCCGGGTAGCAGGTTAGTCACGGGGAGGAGTGGCCTGGCGGACTGATCTTGTGAGATCTGGCGGTAAAGCGTCCTCGACTGCGGACCCCAAGCGACCGTCCCCAAACGATCGTTTAAGAGAATCCAATCAACCCACAGTTTCCAGATTTAAGAAGTTATTTGACAACAGCTGCGTATTGCCGTAGTTTCCCTCTTAATTTGGATCGTTAATCTTAACTTGCTCAAACAAGGAGCAAACTGTGATCAAGATCGACTCGGACAAGATCAGCGGTCCGCGCCGCGAAAGCACCTACGTTGCCCAGCGCTCTGCCCAGGGCGGCCGCACTGTCTACACCATCCGCATCCCGCTGACCAGCCTGGACGTCATCCTGCCGCTGCCCAACCCGGACCAACCCGATACGGACAACCGCAAGGTGGACGGTCGACACGCAAAGGCGTTCGGCGACTACATCCGCCAGCAGGAGACCTGGGTCGCACCCACCCTCCTCGCGCGCGACAACGGTGGCTGCAGTTTCGAGGAGGCACCCGGTACCGATGGCCAGATCGGCTACCTCACCATCCCGTGGGCCACCGGAGCGCTGTCCCCGTTGTCCAACGTGGACGGACAGCACCGCATCCTCGGCGTGTACTTGATCATCAGGACTCTCGGCGAGGAGATCAAGAAAATCGACCGCGAGATCACCCGCGCAACGCGGCCAGACAAGATCGCCGACCTCACAGCCTCCAAGGACAAGCTGGCCGCGCAGCTCAAGCGGTTGGAGAACGAGTCGGTCGGCGTAGACATCTACGTCGAACCCAACAACACTCTGGCGCGGCAGATGTTCGTCGACGTCGCCGACAACGCCAAGGGCATCTCCAGCGCGCTGAAAGCCAGGTTCGACAGCAGCAAGGTGGCCAACCGCATCCTTGACCGCGTGGTCGGCCACGCCCTATTGAAGGGCAAGGTCGACCTGGAACAGGACCGCATGACCAGGGGGAATCCCAACCTCATGGGCGCCAAGCACGTCGCCGACCTCACGCGTGGCGTCGCGGTCGGCGTCGCCGGCCGCATCGGCAAGCAGCGCGAACGTGAACTGGCCGACGAGGTCCTCGTGGAGATGGTCCACGGCTTCTTCGACTGTCTGGCTGAAGGGTTCAAGGACCTCGCCGCGGTGGCCGAAGGCACCCTCACGCCCCTAGAGCTGCGGTCCCAGTCGCTGCTCGGCTCAGTGGGCGTGCTGCGCGTCCTGGCCGGCGTCTACTACGAGCTGAAGGAGAACCACGACGCCCTCGACGAGGACGTCATTGTCTTCTTCGCCAAGCTCGACCCGCACATGAACGCCCCGGTCTCCAGTACCAGCATCTGGCGCAAGACTGCGGCCAGCGTGGACTTCGAGGAGGACTCCTCGGCCCCGATCATGCGCACGCAGAACCTGATCCACCTGGTCAAGATCATTGTTGACTGGTACCGAATCCCTCCAGCCGAACTCTGATTCGCCATACGACAGCTCGCCAGCCCTGCGACGAACTAGAACACAGGAGAAGCGCAAGATCATGACCCTGTACGTCTACGTCGACAAATCCAACATCTGGATCGAGGGCCAGCGTGTCCAGGCCGTGCGAACCGGTGCGGCCCCCGATCTACGCATCGCCCTGCGCAAGAGGATTACCTCGTCCTGGACCTATGACTTCGGTCGCCTCTACGACCTCCTCTGCCCGCCCGGCGAGAACATCGGGAGATCCATCTTGTTCGGCTCTAAACCGCCGGAGAACGACAGCATCTGGCGGAGGGTGCGCGATGCGGACTTCGAGGTCGAGACCTTTGACCGCAGCACCTTCACCAACAAGAAGGCGACCCGATGACCGTCCCCACCCCCGCTCCGGCCTCGCCGCTGCGCCTGTTCTACATCGACGACTCCGGCGCCAACACCACCGGGTACATCACCTACTCCTGGATCGAAGTCACCCCGGCGGGCTGGAACACCGGATTGAAAGCGTGGCTGAACCTGCGCAAGGCCCTGTACGCGACCTACAAGATCCCGCCCTCGACCGAGCTGCACACCACCAAGCTCATCGGCGGCCGCATGAATCCCTCCACCGACCCGGCGGTCAACGCCTCCAAGGCGCTGCGCCGGAACGTCACCCAGGACGCGCTGCGGGTCATCGGAGCCACCCCCGAGCTGCGCATCGGGACCGTCTACCGCCAAACCCAAGCCCGCGGGCGCGCTTACAGCGCCGAGCGAGACGCCGTCTACGTCAAGCTCGTCGACCACCTCGACACCCGCCTCGGACTGGCCGGCGAACACGGGATGATCTTTATGGACGGAGATGGAACGGATCCGGGCTATCTCGCCGCGCACCGCGACTTGAAAATCACCAGCCGGCGCATCATCGAGGATCCGATCTTCCAGGCGTCGCACCACTCGCAGTGGATGCAGATGGCGGACGTCGTGGCCTGGTCGACCTATCAGTCACTACTGCGTCACCCCGGCAAGAGGTTCGCTTGGCACTGGTACGCCCAGCACCTGCAGGCCATCGATATCAATGGCGGCCCGCTACGTCAGTGAAGACAAAAAGCTAGACCCGCCAATCCACGTGTGTGGGGCGGGTCCGCAGCAACACTGTAGCCGGATAATTCATGCCGCGCCAGCGGGCCTCAGGCGCCGCAGCACCACCTTGTGGCTGACCGACGAGAGACCATCGCCCACGTCCACACCGGCACGTCATCATTGATCAGCGGGCGTGAGTAGCAACGGAGCAGCCGTTGGCGCCGAGAACGATCATGCTGAGGCTGGTCCGGTGAAGGAAATTGCTCGCTGAACGACTGGCCGAACGGCACCGGCGGAGCGCATTAGGGCGTCAACGAGCGGCGGCTGGCTCAACGACCAAGGCTGGCAAATCAACCCGAGACTCATCTGCCCGGACCACCGGCAGTAGGGGGTCTACCGCCAAATCCTGTTCCTAGCTTCCCCAGGTCACCGCCCCCGGGCGGCCGGCGACCGGCGACCGGCAGTATGAGCGGTCATGGGTTACTCAGCGAGCGCGGTCCCGCTCCGATATGCCGAACTCCGCGACGCGATCGACAACGGAACCTTCCCCGCTGAACGGCACTGGATCGACTTCAAACGGGAGCTCTACCCCACGCCGGCGGCCGCCGGCGATCCGCCACGAAAGACGAAGTCGAAGGCAGAGGTACACGAAGAACTCGCTCGTGACCTCGCCAGCCTGGGCCCCCAGGGCGGGTTCCTCATCTTCGGAGTCGAAGAAGACAAGGATCACCACACTTTCACCGTGGTGGACATGCCCTTACCCGCCCAGCTCGACCAGACCATCGATCAGGTAGCCCGGGACCGGATCAGGCCGCTACTGACGGTCGTCCCCACCGTCATCAGTAACCCGGCGAATCCCGGACACGGGCTGCTGGTCGTAGAGGTGCCCGAGTCACCGGACCCACCCCACATGGTCAACGGCACCTACTACGGCCGCACTGCGACCGGCAAAATCCCGCTCGACGACGAGGCAGTGGAACGTCTCATGCGCCGCCGAGGCCAGGTCGATGAGGGCATACGTGCCGCGATGGCTACCACCGCCCGGGTCGATCCCGAACCCGACACCGACTCGACCCATTTCTACTTCACCGCTGTCCCCGTCCAAGCCAGGCCGGACATGCTGCTCGAGCACACCCGCGATCACCAAGCTCGGATGAACTTCATCAGCCTGGCGACCAACTTCGGCAATGAGTTCGCTCGTCAGGATGGCGCCCGCCCCGAGCAGCGCGCGGTTGGCGCCCTCCGTGATGCCCGCCGGGGCCAAGACCCTCGCGGGGCCTCGTTTCACAACTACCCGCTCCACGGCGACGCCTGGGGAGTAGCCCGGCGATTGATCGGACTCGAGGACAACGGCACCGTCCGGTTCATCGACCTAGCCGCCGGCACTCGAGAAGATGGGGACCACCCGGCGGCCGCCGAGCGCAGGGAACGCGGTTATCAGGTGGCCAGCGCCCCAGGCAACGGATGGCCTGTCATCTATGACCACCAGGTCTGGTGGTACACCCTCGACATGATCCGATTAGTCGGCGGCCTCTCCGAACGTCACGGCTACCGGGGCAGCTGGCTACTCGGGGCTGAGCTTCGCCCGACCCTCCGCCGATCGAGCAGTCTACTATCAGGCCCTGGATGTGACGCCGACCAGCTCAATAGCACCGCCCGAGCGAGCACCAAGGAGCTGACAGACGATCCCAGTGAGGTGGCCGCTGACTTAGTTCGCCCGCTCTTTCGCGACCTTGGTTCCGAACCGATGATCGACGTATTCAGACAGCAGTGACCGCCCGCCGGGTTACCAGCGGGCATGCCGTGCCCGGACCGACGTTGCGCGCTCCGATCGGGCACGGGCCAATGCCCTCTCATACGGGCTGCCGCCAGCGGCCGCACGCCACGCCCGGCCCCGCCCGCCCGACCGCCGATGGCGGTCCCGATGCTTGACCTCGACGTGGCTGGTTACAGGGGCAGTGTCAGGCGGGGGTGAGGTAGGCGGCGAGGGCGTAGGTGGCGTTGCGGTCGAGCTGGTCGCGGGAGCGGTCGTAGCGCCGCGTGGTGCGGGGGTCGGCGTGCCCGGCGAAGTCCTGGACGTCGCGCAGGGACACCCCGGCATCCAGGGCCAGGGTGATCGCGGTGTGGCGCAGCGAGTGTGGCGACAGCGCCGCCCAGTGCTCAATCCCGGCCGAGCGAGCCAACCTGCGAACAAGCCGCCACAGCGCGGACTGGTCCAGCCGCCGGCCGCTGGAGGTGGCCAGCAACGGGCCGTCGAGCCGCCCGGCCAGCGTGCCGGGACGGCTGGCGCGGTCGGTGAGGTAGGCCTGCAGCGCGGCGGCGGTGGCGGGCGCGAGTGGTACCCGGGCGCGGCGGCCGCCCTTGCGGGTCACGGTCAGCACCCGGTGCCCGGCGTCGTGGCCCAGGTCGGTGACGTCGGCGCCGGCCAGTTCGTCGATCCGCAGACCGTTGAGCAGCAGCGCCCGGGCGATCGCGGCGGTGCGCAACCGGTGTGGTCCGGTGTCGGTGTCGGCGGCCGCCAGCAGCGCGCGGGCCTGCTCACGGGACAGCCCGACGGTGGCGGTGTGGTCCGGATCGACCCGGGGCCGGGTGACCCCGGCGGCCGGGTTGGCCACGACCAGGTCATGGCGCAGCAGGTGCGCGTAGAAGGACGAGATCGCCGACAGGCGCCGGCAGACCGAGGAGTGCGCGGCGCCGGTGTCGAGCTGGGCACGCACCCACACGTCGGCCATCACCCGGGTCGCGGCCAGGGGGTCCAGCTCGTGGCCGGCCAGCCAGTCCAGCCACTCGGCGAGGTCGGCGGCGTAGGCGCGGCGGGTGCGGGCCGCCCGGTAGCCGGCTAGCCAGGTCGCGGCCATCAGCTGCTCGCGGGCCGGGCGGGCGGCGAGGACGGGATGCTCGGTCACCAGCCGGTCCCGTAGTTGGGCGGCCATCGCGTTCTCAACCAAGGCCAGCTCGCCAACCACCCCGGGGCCCGGCTGGTGGAGAGACTGGATCTGCCCCGCGCGCTCGTTCACGGCGCGAAGGCTACTGCTCGCCCCCGACAGTTCCAACGACGTGATAACCCGCTGTATCACGTCATACCTTGGAGACCAGCGGGTACGCTTCCCTGGAAGTGATCAAGGCTTGATTCGCTGCGAAGTGGGTGCGTGGCAGACGTAGAGCCGCGCGGGTGGGAGGTTGGTCCACAGTGTCGAGGAGATCGACAAGTGCTCGAAACTCGCTCGCAGTGCGGAGCGGAAGGCGCGGGAGCCGTGTGTCATTCGGGTGGGCCGGTAGGCGATGGCGGCGAACAACCCGTTCGGGGCCAGGGACTCGATGACCTGATCGAGGATTCTTTGCTGCAAGTCGGTGTCGAAGTTGGCCCAGGGCAGTGAGCTGAGCACGATGTCGGCCTGGGGCACGCCGAGGTCTGTAAGTCGATTACTGAGGTCCTGGGCGTCGCCCAGGACCTGTTCGGCCCACGGGGCTTTGCGTCGCAGCGCCTGGAGGAGTTCGGGTTCGCGCTCTACGGCGATGTGGCGGGATCCCGGTCCGAGGCGTGGGCCGATGGCCGCGCTGATGGCGCCGGTCCCGGCGCCGAGCTCCACGACGATGCGGTCAGGTCCGGTAGGGATGAGCCGCGCCATCCGGCGGGCCACGCTGGGGGAGGTCGGCGCGATGGCCCCGATCCGGGTTTGGCTACGCAGGGCGTGAAGCAGGAACGCGATCTCACCTCGGCGAGGGGACACATCAGTTCCAGATTGTGGAGCCGACACCGACACGAATTCTCCTCACGATCGGTCCAGCGAGCTTTGGGTGGTGAGAGCGAACTGGCTACCAGCTGGGCCGGGGTCAGAAGCATTCGGCTTTGAATCGGCCGCTGGCGAGGCTGACGTTGTGGACGTTGAAGTGGGTGGCGGTGAAGTAGCGGATGGTCAGGGAGATGGCGGCGAGGGCGTTGCCGAGTTTGAGGTCGAGGAATCCGGGTTCGTCGGAGCTGCCCAGTGGGGTGTTGTTCAGAGGTATGAGGTTGAGCAGTGAGCCGACGTTGAGTTCCTGGCCCAGGAGGTCGAGAGCGTTGATGCTGTCGAGGGCGACGGTGAGCCGATCGGCGGTGAGGGTGGGAGCGGTGATGCGCAGGGTGTAGGTCCCGACGGGGGTGGCGACCCGGTTGGACAGGCACAGGCCTCCGAGTCTGAGGTCGCGGAAGTGGAAGAGGACCTCGGTGCGGCGGTCTCCGTCGCGAGTCTCGAACTGTCCGATGCTCGGGGTGGTGCTGGCTGCGCTGAAGGAATCGATGCGCAGTTTCAGTGGGTGGCTACGCGACGCGGCCAGCTCGACGGGGATGGTGCCGGTGGCTGTCGCGGTGGCGAGTAGGGCTGTGACGAGCAGCGCAGGGAGCGCGACAATCGCAAACCGGGGCCAGCGGGTGTGGCCACGCCGGCGGGCTGCGGTCATCGCGGGTGGTTCGTATTTCACGCTAGTCGGGTTCGGGTGGGACCCAGGCGAACCCGAGCGAGCCGCCGATGATGCCCAGTAGCAGTCCGATGACGTAGCCGCCGATGTTCGTGGTCACGAACGACACCAGCGACAGCAGCACGGCGGCGATGCCGAGGATGCCGTGCAGGTGTGGGGAGAACAGCGTGAACATGCCGCAGGCGATGATCAATCCTCCGAGGACGAACCCGGACAGGCCGGCCACGCCCGGCAGCACGATCACGGTGAAGCCCTTATTCGGCAACACGGCGATGGCGAGCCCGCCGAGTGTGGTGATGAGGCCGCCGAGCCAGGGCCGTTGCCCGCTCCAGGCGACCAACGCCGCGACCTGAGGAGACACAGAGCGGGCCTCGTAAGGGTCGCCGTAGGCAGGTTCGTCGTGAGGGTGATCCCGGTAGGGCGGGCCGTCGAAGGGCGATTCGTTGTCGGGCGGCCCGGGGTGGGAGGGTTCGTGGTAACCGGGGGCCATCAGTAGCACTCGTGTTGACCGGTGCTGCCCGCCATGGTGAGCCCGTTGAGGTGCAGCTGGTTGGCGGTGACGTAGCGGATGTTGAGGTCGAGTCCAAGTTTGACGCCGTCGACCTTGAGGGGCACGGTGCCTCGGGTTCCGGAGTCGGTGGGGATGCCGTCGGCGGTGCGGGCGGTGTAGTTGACGTTGACGGAGTCGCCACCGAAGTCGAGGTCGTCGATGTTGTCGACACCGAAGGTGACGTCACCGACCTGGATCACGCTGCCGACGTCGGGGGAAGTGATCCGTAGGACGTAGTCACCGATCGGGGTGGGGACCCGAGTGGTCACGCACAACCCCTGCACCCGCAGGTTGCGCAGAGTGACCGGGACGAGGGTGCGGTTCTCCCCGTCCTGGGTCTGGAAGAACCCCGGGAACATCGCGGTGCTGTCGGCGTAGAAGGACTTCGCGGTGACCTTCACGCCTTGTTTGCCCTCGATGGCCAGTGCTACCGGTACGACTCCGATGTAGGCGCCGACCGCGAGCAGGGCCAACGCGAGCAGCGCCGGCACGAACACCACAGTGAAGCGGTGCCAAACGACGTGGCCCCGCTTCTGCTGTCTGACCTGTCGGTCGGTGGTCTTGCGATGTCCTGCGGTCAACTCGTGGTCCTCCTCCGGGTCGGGTGTTCACCCGAACCGTTGCACTCGATCACGGAGAGGTATGGTTCGTCAACTTCAACTGATACAGTCATCATTAGGAACGTGATAGTGACTCGCATCACACTGAGGTGGCGCGGGTGGTGGCGGGTGTGATGTGAGGGGTGGACGTGGCGGATTATCGGATCGATGACCTGGCGCGGATCGTGGGCACGTCTGTGCGCAACGTCCGTTACTACCAGGACAGCGGGATGCTGCCGCCGCCTCGGCGGCAGGGGCGGGTGGCGTTGTACAGCGACGCGCATCTGGCCCGGCTGCGGTTGATCTCCCGGTTGCTCGAGCGCGGTTATACGGCGGCGAACATCACTGAGTTGGCCGGTGCCTGGGAGCAGGGCCGGGATCTCTCCGACGTGCTGGGCTTGGAGAAGGTGGTCAGCGGGTTCTTCAGCGAGGAGATCCCCGGATTCCTGACCGCTGCGGAGATCCACGAGTTGTTCGCTACTCCGGAGGTGGAGTCCGGGTTGATCGACAAGGTGGTGCACGCGGGTCTGGCCGCGCCCGAGGGTGACCGCTACCGGATCCCTAGCCCGAGGGTGCTGCACGCCCTCGCTGATCTGATCAAGACCGGTGTTCCGGTGGGTGCGGTGCTGGAGCTGAGTGGGCATCTGTTGCGCAGCATCGATGAGACGGTGCGGGGGCTGGTGAGCGCGGTGGGGGAGGTGCTGCTGCGTGACCGTGAACAGGGCTGGATGCCCAGCACCAGCGAGCTGCCGGAGGTGGCCAGGATGGTGAAGGCGGTGAAGCCGTTGGCGACGACCGCGGCGACGGCCGCGCTGAGTCTGAGTTTGGATCGCCACATGGAGGACATCCTGGGCGACTACATCGGCCGCCTCATGCCCTACCTCACCCAGTCTGCGCCCGAGACGGCGTCCTCGGCCGCGTTGGCCTGAGCTGTACACCGAAGGAGCATCATGCCCGCATATCGCAGCATCGTGGCTGGGGTGCACGACAGTGCGACCGGGGCGCGCGCGGTGGAGATGGCGGGGCTGCTCGCCGCTGAGACCGACGCGATGCTGGTGCTGGTCGCGGCCTACCGGGGTGAGCTCACGGCCGCCACCGGGGCGGATGACACCTACCAGGCTCCCGTTGCCGCTGTTGCCGAGCGAACCCTGAAGCACGCCGCGGCCCGGTGCACGGAGATGGGCGCGGGGTATGTCCATACCTACGCCATCGCCGGTGACCCGGTCACGGTGCTGGCCGGTGCGGTCCACGACCATCAGGGCGATCTGTTGCTGGTGGGAAGCCACGGACTGTCCAGCCTGACTGGGCGCTTGCTCGGCTCGGTCCCCAGCGGGGTCGCCCGCACGGCAGGCTGTGATGTGTTGGTCGTGCACACCACCACCGACCGGTGGCGCAAGCTGGTCAGCAGCCGCTACCGGCATTCCCCGAGTGGTCACCGCCGGTGCGTCGTGGTCGGGGTGCACGACTCGGAGCGGTCGATGCGTGCGGTGGACAAAGCCGCCGCGATCGCCGCGGACGCCTGCGCCGAGCTGGTGCTCGTGGGCGCCTACGAAGACGCCGACCGGAAAGTCCTCGCCCACGCCACCGACGCGTTGAAAGGCGAGGGCTGGATGGCGGGGGGAGCCTTCGGCATCGAAACGGTGCTGCGCGACAGCGAGGCCCGGGCTCGCGCACTCGGCGCCGGCCCGATCGCCACGGTGGTCTCGCACGGTGACGCGGTGAGCGGGCTCCTCGAGGCTGCCGACGCCCACCGGGCTGACCTGCTGGTCCTGGGCAACCACCAACTCACCGGCGCTGTCGGACGACTGGTCGGCTCCCCGAGTGCCCAGGTCTCACGCAACACACCCACCCATGTCCTACTAGTGAACTGACCTGCCTCGAAGTGGCATTTTCATCAGTACTGACGTCAGGAGCAACGCCGCTCATCGTCGCCGACATCACGGGGGAAGACTCAGATGCCGACAGCGTTGGAACGAAGTTATGAACGCACGGTCCGGATCGGGGCCCCGCTCGAGGGGCTCTACGAGGAGCTGGATTCGGTGCATGGGCTGGCCCGGTTCATCCCTCAGCTCGACAGCTCCGTCCTGGGCTCAGACGATAGCCGCGGAGCGTGTCGGGGGGTGTTCTCGATCGGGCCGCTGTCCTATGAGGTTGACGGCGATATGACCGTCGAGCGGGCCGTTCCGCTGCACAGCCTCGAGATCGCGCTGCGGGCACCGAGCTTGCGGCTGGAACTCGAGGGGGCGTTCGAGTTCATGGTCAGTGCCCAGGATGAGACGACCCTGCGCTACTCCGCGACGATCCGTTCGGCCCATCCGTTGCTGCGCCGGATGCCCAGTGCCCTGACCGGGGCGTTGGAAGAGCATGTCGACACCACCACCGACCTCATCTCCGTGCGCGCACGCCAGTACACCCAGGCCAAACGCCGATTGGCCGACCTCGAATAAACCGCGATCACGCGCCGACCTCACGAAGGCTCGGCGCGGTCCTCATGGTGGCGATCACCCACGCCGCTCGACCATCACCCCGATAATCCTCCTGGACCCTGAGGGCCTCACCTGTGACCTATGTGATTGCCGAACCCTGTGTCGATGTCATGGACAAATCCTGCATCGAGGAATGTCCGGTCGACTGCATCTACGAAGGCGCCCGGATGCTCTACATCCACCCCGACGAGTGCGTCGACTGCGGCGCCTGCGAGCCGGTGTGCCCGGTCGAGGCCATCTACTACGAAGACGACGTGCCGCAGGACTGGGCCCCGTACACCGCCGCGAACGTGAGCTTCTTCGACGAGGCCGGGTCGCCGGGAGGAGCCTCGAAGCTCGGCAAGCTCGACCGTGACGTCGACCCCGCCGCGAGCCTGCCCTTGCGATCGTCGGCCGATGAGTAACCCGCCTGTTGCGCGTTGCTCGTTCATCACAGTCCGGGGCGCGGACACCGTCGGCAACCAGAGGTCTCGCCGATGACACGGGAACCTGGAGGTTTCTGGGTGTGGTTCACCGCGACGGTGTTCGCGGCGATCACCCGCCTGGTGAGTCGGTACCGCATCGTGGGTACCGACCGGATCCCGGCGCACGGGCCCGCCCTCCTGGTGAGCAACCACGTGTCCTACCTGGACCCGGTGTACTCCGGGGCGTCCGTCTACCAGGCCGGACGGGTTCCCCGGTTCCTGGCCAAACACAGCCTGTGGACCATCCCGGTCGTATGTCGGGTCATGCGGGCCAGCGGGCAGATCCCGGTCTCTCGCGGTTCGGTCGATGCCCGGCACAGCCTGCACGCCGGCATCGACGCGCTGCGCAACGGGCAGGTCGTGCTGATCTACCCCGAGGGCACCGTCACCCGCGACCCGGCCGGCTGGCCCATGCGCTCGCACACCGGGGTGGCCCGCCTGGCGCTGGCCGTCGACGGCCCGGTGCTGCCGATGGTCCACTGGGGCACCCGCGAGGTCTATGACCACTACAGCCGACGATTCCGGCCGCTGCCGCGCAAACGCGTCATCGTGCGATGCGGAGACCCGATCGACCTGACCGCCTACCGCGACCGCCCGGTCACCGCCGCCCTGCTGCGTGAGGTCACCGACCACCTGATGGACGTGGTACGCGAACTCCTCGCCGAGGTTCGCGGCGAACCCGCACCCCAGGGCCTCAACCGCCAGGAATCCCACCCGACATGACCACCCCACCGAACACCGCACAGACGCTTCGCCGCTGCCCGATTCCGACATGAGCGGCCCTCGACGAGGAGGACACACGGTTGTGGACGATGAGCTCATCGACGAGGTCCTCGGCCTCTACAGGCACCTGCGCGACCGCAACGACGACGCCGACGACGACACCCTCATCGGACTGATCATGTGGGATCTTCGGGAGTGCGAAGTACTCGACCTCGCTACCGACGCGCTCCCCGACGACGCGACCGGGGTGGACTCCACCCGGGACCTGGCGATGAAACGTATCCGCAGACTCATCCACGCATTCAAGAAGTACAACCCCGATGACTGACAGCCGGCGAACCCACCCTGAGCACGTACCGGCCGCTCGGAATGGTCCCGAACGGTCGCCGATCCTGATCTCGGATACCAGTAAAGGCGGGGCGATAGGACGTCGGCGTCGAGCGGCTCAGCGCGCGGGCAGCGAGGACTACCACACCAAACGCCTGGAGGTCATCCACGCGGCGGCCATCGTCTTCGCCTCGAAGGGCTACCAGGCAACTCACTTCGATGACATCGCCTCCGCTCTGGACACCAACCGCGCGACGCTGTACTACTACGTTTCCAGTAAAGAGGAACTGCTCCGCGAGGCCGTGGCCGAGTGCGCCCCCGCACTCATCGAGCAAGCCCGGTCCATCGCGGCCGGCCCAGACACCGCGTCGGACAAGCTGCGGGCGTTCATCGGCTGGATCATGGCCGCCTACGAAGCCGACTACCCACACCGCTACCTGTTCCTGCTCAGGAACGACGGCCCCCGCGACGGCCCCAATTGGGTCCCCCAGATCGACCAGGTCGGCCGCGAGCTCCAGGCCCGGCTCGTCGAGATCCTCACACAAGGCATCGACAGCGGAGAACTACGGTCGGACGAACCCGTCGACCTCATAGCGAACGCCACCTTCGGAATGCTGAACTGGACAAACCGCTGGTTCACACCAGAATGCGGTCACCCCGCCGGCAAGGTCGCTGACTCCTTCGCCGAGATGATCCTCGGTGGCCTCGTCCAGCAACGGCCGCAAGCGCGGCGCGGGTGAGCACCGTACGCGAGATGCGAGTGGCAGCCGTGGCGATAGCCGTCCTCTCCCGCCAACCCCTACTGCTACTGCAGGAACGCGCCGGCAACAGGCGGGTGTTGGCGATCGAGATCCACACCTCAGAAGCCACCATGGTCCAAGAAGAACTCGCCGGACAGCAGTCATCAGGACCGGCGCCGCATCACCTCGCCAGAGACATCATCACCGCCTGCGGACGCCACCTGCTCGGCGTGTGCATCAGCATGCCTGCCCCGGACCACTTCGACGCCGAGATCATCCTCCACGACGGTGAACTGCTCGCGGCGCGACCCGGAGACGCCGTCGCTCTCGCGCTCCACGCCGGCGCCCCCATCCTCGCCCGCGCCGACGCCCTCAACCAGGTCGGCCTGAACCCACGCCACGTCATCGACATCGACCGAGGTGACGACCTCGCCGGCGAGCTCGACCGGTTTCGACGACTTCTCGACACAGCCTCGGCCGCGGACTTCGACTAGCGAGGCTCAGGTGGTGTGTGCGATGAGTACATCGACACCGGCGCGGCGCGCTACCTGTTGTGGTACCGAACCTAGGAGTCGACCGGCCAGCGTGTTGAGACCGACGTTGCCGACGACCAGCAGGTCCGCTCCGATGTCCGCCACCGCCCGATTCAGCACCTCGGCCGGTAGACCCTGCACGGCCAACGTATCGACTCGGGCGGCGCCGCCCGAACGCGCCCTGCTGGCTGCCTCGCGCAACATGCTCTCCGCCGGGGCGGAGCCCACGACCAGGTAGGCCTCCCGTTTGAGGATGTCGCCCACGACCTGGGCTTCGTTGCCATCGGTCGGCTGGTAGGCGGTCACGATGAGCAACTGTGCCCCGGTCTGGCTGGCCAGTGCGCTGGCGCGATCGATCGCGAGCAGTGAGGTGTCAGAGCCGTCGGTACCGACAACAATCTTCTTGTAGGAGCTCATCGGCTGTCTCGTTTCAAAATTCTCGGTGGTCCGCTCTTGGGGACGCTCGCCGAGAGATTCTTTCCGTGTATGGGAGTGGCGCTGGCAGGGTTGGTGTAGCGCACCATTTCCTGGGCAAGGTGCCTCAGCGCTCGAGTCGCTTGTGGCAGCACTCCCGCCAGCGCGTGGAACACGTGCCAGAGACCGCGGTGCTCGGTGTAATGCACGGTCACACCGGCGGCCCGGGCGCGGGCGGCGAGTTCTCTGGACTGGGAGACGATGAGGTCGTTGGACGCGGTGTCGATCACGATCGGTGGTAACCCGGCGAGTGCGGCGTGCAGCGGTGACCCCGACGGTCGCAGTCCGTCGAACCCGTTGGTGTAGGCGGTGAGGAAGCTACGCACCAGAGGCGGTGATAGCACGATGTCCTTGCTCGTGGTCGGGAGCGCGTTGAGGGCGGTCTGGCTGATGTCCAATCCGGGGCAGATGAGCCCGAGAACCGCCGGCGCGGGGATCCCCGCGTCGCGGGCGGTGATCGCTACCGTGAGGGCGAGCCCACCGCCCGCGGAGTCGCCGGCGACCGCGATGCGGTCGGCGGGGATGCCGCGCGCGAGAAGTGCCCGGTAGGCGGCGACCGCGTCCTGTTCGGCTGCGGGCCACGGATGTTCTGGCGCGAGCCGGTAGTCCAGCACGTAGGTGCTCGCCTTCATCGCTACCGCCAGCCGCCCGGCCAGTGCCCGGTGGGTGCGGGGTGAGCCGACGGTGAAGCCGCCGCCGTGCAGGTACAACACGGTCGTGTCGGCGTTGATGACCGGGGGAACGAGTAGTTCCGCCGCGACCCCGCCGAGGGTGGTGTGCTCGACCCGGACCGTTCGTGGAGCTCCTGGCCAGGCCGTGACCTTCTCCAGCCGTCGCCGCACTCTGTCCCAGTCCGGGTGGGGCGTGAACGTCCACTGGAACAACGGTTTCATCAGCGGCGCCATCATCTGCGGCGGGGGCTCGACGAACAACGCCATTGCCTGACCTTTCTTGGATGAGGTGCTGATCGGGCCGGGTACCACGCCAGTCGGCCCGATCAGCTACCCGGTGGCGGCGGGTGTGAGTTGGTAGTCGGTGAGCGGGAACCGGGTGCTGCGCCAGACGGTTTCGGGGGTGGTGGCGGGCCGGAACGGGACGTCGCCGTTGATGTCGAAGTAGTAGCTGTTGGCGGTGCGGCAGCTGTCCTGCCAGAAGACCTGGTGTCGGCGCCGGTGCAGCATCTCGGCGAAGTAGCGGTCGTTCGCCTCGGGTGTCACCTCGATGAGGGTGGCCCGTTTGTCGCGGGCGTGTCGGATGCAGCGCACGATGTGCGCGGTCTGGGTTTCGATGAGGTTGAAGTAGGAGGACCCGTTGTAGGCGTACGGGCCGAGCATGAGGAAGTAGTTCGGGAACCCGGGCACGCTGACGCCTTCGTAGGCCTGGTGCCGGTTATCGGTCCAGAACTTGCCGAGGTCGGTGCCCTCGCGGCCGGTCACCGGGAACGGTGGCATGTTGTCGGCCTCGAACACCTTGAACCCGGTGGCCAGGATCAGCACGTCGATGCCGTGTTCTCGCCCGTCCCGGGTGGTCACGGAGTCGGGGGCGACGCGGTCGATGGGAGTCGTCTCGAGTGTGACGTTCGCCCGGTTGTAGGTGGCCAGGTACTCGTTGTGGAATGCCGGGCGTTTGCAGCCGATCGTGTAGCGCGGGGTGAGCTTCTCCCGCAGGGCTGGGTCGCGCACCTGTCTACGCAGATATGAGCGTGCCTTCGACTCGAATGAGGACATGAACGGGTTGAGGTGCCCGTAGTGCACGGCCAGCGGGAAGGTGACCTCGACGAAGGCCTGGCTGGCCCACCGGGTGAGGGTCTGCAATCCTGGAATCGCTCCCAACACGCCCCGCACCAGGGCCGGGAGGGCGACGTCAGGCTTGGGCAGGCACCAGATCGGGGTGCGCTGGAACACGGTGAGGTGCCCGACGTCGGGGGCGATCTCCGGGATGATCTGCACGGCGGATGCGCCGGTGCCGATGATCCCGACCCGTTTGCCGCGCAGGTCCTGGGAGTGGTCCCAGCGGGCGGTGTGCATGGTCTGCCCGGTGAAGTCGTCGACCCCCTCGATCTCTGGCTTACGAGGTTGGGTGAGCACTCCGGTCGCGTCGATCAGGTGACGCGCCAGGATCGGCGCGCCGTCAGCGATCTCGATCCGCCACAGATGCAGCTCGTCGTCGAACGTGGCTGAGGTGATCGTGGTGCCGAACCGAGTCTTCGGGTGCAGCCGGTATCGTGCCGCGCAGTCCTCGGCATAGTCGCGCAGCTCACGCCCGGGTGCGTAGACCCGTGACCAGTTCGAGCGCTTCTCGAAGGAGAACTGGTAGCTGAATGAGGGAATGTCGACCGCCACGCCGGGGTAGGTGTTCCAGTACCAGGTCCCGCCGAATCCGTGCCCTTGCTCCACGATCAGGTAGTTGTCGATACCCGCCTTGCCCAGCCCGATCGCCGCACCGATACCGGAGAACCCAGCCCCGACGATGACGATCTCGTGATCCGGGACGGTATGCGCGTTGTCGTTCATCACCAGGTCAGTCCGTTCACTGAGGTCACGACCGTGGCCGTGAAAGGGCGGAAGGTCCATCCGGGGTGGTCCGAGGTGTCGTGGCGGTACCGGCGCCGCTCGCTGTCGGACGCCGCTGTACCCCGTTGCGTCTACCGCCGGCAGCGGTCGCGCGCCGTGGTTCCCCAGTCCCGGGCGCCGGGTCGATCGAGTAATCGTCCAATCGGAGTTCGGCGAGCTGATGCGTGTACTGAGCCACCGTTGCCGGGTAGGCCATCGACCCGAACTCCGGTCGAGGCGTTGTCCGGTACCGACCACCTGAACTGCGCGGATCTTGAGGAGGTCGGATGGTCACGGAGTGCCCGTTGCGTTCTTGCGCCTCACGGGTGACGTCCAAGGCGCCGATGTTGTCCCGCCCGATCGTCGTGATCGCCCGTACCGCGTAATCGATTCGCGGCCGCAGATACAGCGACGCGGAACTGTCACCCAGCCCGGGTTGAGGCTCGTCGACGACGAACATGTTGGGGAACCCGGCGACGTTGACGCCCTTGTACCCGAGGGCGCCGCCGGCCCATGCGTCGGCCAACGCCACTCCTGATCGCCCGGTCACCGAGAACGGCAGTACTGGTGTGGCGGGGTCTCGTCCCGTTGCCAACACGATGGTGTCGAACCGGTGCTCGACGGCGTCCGCCGTGCGGATCCCGGCCTCGCTGATGGTGGCGATCGGCCAGGCCACAAGCTCACAGTTCGGCCGTTGCAGCGCCCGGTAGTAGTCGTTCGACACCAACAGCGGCCGGTCGCCTGGACGCGAGTCCGGGGTCAGCAGCCGACGCATCCACCGATCGGACACCTGGTGACGCAGGTGCGCCTTGCACACCTTCTCGATCAGGCCGGTCAGGGAGTAGCGGCCGAGCGGCGACAGAGCCCAGGGTTCGTGCGCCCAGAGCACGGTGCGGCGGGCGGCCACCCCGGTGAACGGCGGCGCGGCAAACAGCCGGTTGCCATCCATCGGGGATACCGGGCCGGGGAGTGTCCAGCGTGCCGTCCGTTGGAACACCTTGAGCCGATTCACCTGTTTGACCAGCTCGGGCACGATCTGCACCGCGGTGGCGCCGGTACCGATCACCGCGACCCGCTTGCCGCTGAAGTCGTGCTCAGGGTCCCATCGGGCGGTGTGCACCGTCGTGCCACCGAAGTGATCCAGGCCTCGAAGGTCGGCGACCTGTGGCGCCATCCGCAGGCCTGTGGCCAGCACGACCGAACGGGCATCGAAGCGTTCCCCACCACGGGTCATCGCCGTCCACCGCCCCGCGCCCTCATCGAAGGTCAGCGCGGTGACGTGCTGTCCGAACCGAACGTGGGGGCCCAGCTGATGCCGGTCGATCAGACCCCGCAAGGAACTCTCGGCCGGACCGGGCTGACCGGCCCACTTCGTCGAGTCCAGCAGGGAGATGAGGTCGCTCGGGTGCCCCGGAAGGTGAGGGCCGGATCTGCTCCCGTTGAGGTGCGGATCCCGCTCGAGCACCACGATGTCGCGTACACCGGCGGCCAGCAGTCGGGCGGCCGTGGTCAAGCCGCTCACACCTGCCCCGATGATCAGGACGGTGTTCCCCGACCCGGCGGCGGGCCGTTCTGCGGCGCGGCTCATGCCTGGGGCTCGTAGGTCAGGGTGTTGACCCAGGACGGCTTGGGCCCCAGCAACCAGCTCGGGTAGTGATCCGACAGGCGCACCAGCGGATCCCCGACGAACCGGTGGAACGGGTGGTGGCGGTTCATGACCATGTTCCCGTAGTACTTCACAACCTGGTATGCAGGGTTTCGTGGAGTGGTCGGGCTCTTGTCCCCGACCTCGCCGAATCGTGCGATGGCCCGGTAGAGCTTCTCCTCGGGAAGGCCCATCCCGATGATGCTGTCGCGGGTGCGCGACAGCAGCGGGGCGAACTTCAGCAGCCCGATCAGCACGGTCGGGCTGAGGAAGGTGCCGACAGTGTTGATCACCAGCTGGCGGGCTCGAGGGGCACCCAGTTCTTCCAGTAGGTGGAAGTCGACCGCGAGGTGGCGCGACTCGTCACTGTTGATCTTCTGGAAGGTTTGGTGGCAGACCGGGTCGGCGACCTCGTCGAGGAGGAACTTCAGCAGCGCCCCGTCCAGTGCGACTTCCAGCATCGGGATCAGTGTGCCCAGCATGGACAGCGACATCTTGTCGACGTTGCGGTCGAGATAGTGCATCACGATGCGGATGTTCTTGTTCGGCTCCGGGATCTCGCCGCCGTGATCGAGCATTCCCCAGCGGCGCATCAGGGCCAGCTCGGCGTTGGCGTGCCGCTGCTCCTCGGCCTGGAAGAAGCGGTAGATCTCCTTCAACGCCGGGTCGGAGACCTTGAGCTCCAGTGCTTTGAACCCGCACGCGCCCATCTGCTCCACCCAGACGACGTCGGTCATGAACTGCTTGAGCATCGGACGCTGGTCGTCGGTGATCAGCTCGGCGCCGGGGGCGTCCCAGTCGATGTCGGCCAACGCCCACTGCCTGTCCTTGATCTTCTCGAGCATTTCGTCGGTTGCGATCGGCATGTCTTCCTCCTCCAGAAGTACGGAACGTTCGGTGGCTAAGGGCGCCCGGTCAGGAACTCCGGCTCGCCGTGACCGGTAGCGCGGCGCCGTGTGACGCGGGAGCCGGCGGACCGGCTGTTCCAGATGGCGCCAGCCGGCCCAGCAGGCCGACCGCACGGACGAACGTCGCCGGCGCCACTCGCTTGGCCAGGGACATCAGCCGCGCATCGAGCTGTGGCAGCACGTGCAGCTTCCCCTGGTCGTGGCCGTCGAGGCACACCTTGGCCACCCGTTGCGGATCCCACCCGAACCGCCTCATGGCCGACTCGGCCAGCGACAACAACGCAGCGTCGATCCCATCCGACTGAATGATGTTCGTCTTGACGAAGGTTGGACAGAGCACGGTGACCGTGACATCGGTACCCGACATCTCCGCGGCCAAGGTCTCCGACAGCGCCAGCACCCCGGCCTTGCTCACGTTGTAGGCGCCCATCCTCGGAGCGGCCCCGAAACTCGCCGCCGAGGCGACGTTGACGATCCCTCCACGACCGGCCGCACGCATCCGCGGCGCGAACACCTGGCAGCCGTGCACCACACCCCACAGGTTCACCGCGATCGTGCGCTCCCAGTCGGCCAGGCGGACCTCACCGACCACCTGACCACCGACCCCGATACCGGCGTTGTTCACCACCAGAGCGGCCGGACCGCCGAACCACTCCTCCGCGGCCCGCGCCAACGCCTCCACATCGGCCAGGCTCGTCACATCACAATGCACGGCCTGGGCCAGCCCCCCGGCCGACTCGACCAACCCCACGGTCTGCTTGGCCCCGACATCATCGACATCCGCGACCACCACTCGACCGCCGCGCCTGGCCACCTCGAGACAGAACCCCCGACCGATGCCGCTCCCCCCACCGGTCACCACGGCATCCACCCGATACGTCCGACCCGACCCGCGGCCACCCCACAACAGCGACAGCACCGACATGCCAGCCCACCTCCACCCAACGTTTCGCCGCCATCGGGAGGATCCAGGGAGACCCCGTGAGTCATCTGATGGCACGCGCCCTATCTGAGTGCGTATGCCATCAGTTTTGATTGCGCGGGTCGCGCTTGTCAAGATGGGGGCATGCACGGAATTCCTCGCGGCCGGATCTACGCCGGCCTCAGCCTCGAGCAGCGACGAGCCAAACGGCGCGGCCAACTCATCGCCGCCGCCGTCGAGATCTGGCGGACCGAAGGGTGGGCGCGAGTCACGATGCGCGGGGTGTGTGCGCGCGCCCGACTCACCGACCGTTACTTCTACGAGCACTTCGCCGACCGCGACGCCCTACTGGTCGCGGTGTGGAACCACGCCCGGGACAGCGTTATCTCCCTGCTACTCGAGGCGTTTCGCACAAGCACAGAGCCTGCCCCGGATGCCCAGGTTCGCGAGGCGATCGTCGAACTGGTGCACGAGCTCGCCGATGACGACCCGAACGGTGCGCAGCTACTGTTCAGCGCGAACCTCGGCACACCGGTTCTGCAGCAGTGCCGCCAGCAGACACTGCAGCAACTCACCGACGTGATCGTCACCCTGGCCGCCCCTCGCCTGCGCCCCGGTGTCGACCTCGACGACCTGCGGATGAGCACGCTGATGGGCATCGGAGGATTCATCGAGCTCATCACGGCATGGCAGTCCGGCACCATCACGGCCACCGCCGAGCAGATAATCGATCACACCGGCCGGATCACCACGATGCTGGCCAGCCAGTACATGCACCCCCAGCCCACGAACATCTCGCACATGACCCGCTCCGTACTCGAAGCCATGGAGGCCGACACGGCCTGATGCCAGGCGCGGCACCGTCGTTCCTGGCACCGCCATGCGGGCCGGTCCGCTCATCGCCATGACACTCACTCGCACGGCCTGCAAGGCGTGCTTCCAACGTCAACCTGTGGAAACTCGAGATTTAGACACAGGTCACAGCCACCTGTTCCGCTGATTAGCGGGCACTCTCGCTGGCGCATTCCTGGCATTGACCTTCTCCCGTGCGAAACCCGCCACAGGTCAAGAAGGCCCTCTCGCTCGACATCGACATCGACATGTCGGCTCCGACACTCGCCGGCCTGCTGACAGCCCGTTCCGTGATCGCGAGGGTTCTCGGAAGCCGCTCCGGAACCTGCGGGGCCGCAAATTACCGACTCAAATCTGTCGAACCCATCCTGATGGCAGCGCAGTACCCGACATCGGGACGCAACACGGAGGGAACGCGACGGCTCGTCGAACGGTGCGGCCAGGCCACACTCTGCGCGGCAACCCACGATCACATGGCGAGGTCCCAGCCCCGACCTCATACAGTCTAGATGGCCCGGCTGGTGAACGTCGGCGTCTAGAATGGAGCTAGCCGTACCTGCTCGGCGGTAAGTAACAGTCAGCCCAAGTGCGGCGCGTCGTAGGCGATCCAGCGGTTCGTGGTGAGGTCGGTCGCCGTCACCGCGCCCCGGACGTGCACCTTCTGAGTGGCGAAGAGCGGCGCCCCGGCAACCGTGCTGGGTGCGTTGACCGCCACCAGCGCTGCATCCACTCCGGCGAGGAACGCGTCGGCGGCTCGTGCATCGCGGGTGACGATAACCTCGACGTGTCCCTGCCCGTGGCGATCAATCAGATCGAGAGCGTCCTGCATCGAGGCCACCACACCAAGGGCAAGATCGGCGGAGCGGTAGCCGAGGACCCAGCCATCGCTAGTCACCGCATGGAGCCCGACTGCACCGGGCGCGAGTCGCAGCGCCTGCTCGTCGCCGTGCACCCGCAGCCCCGCCCGCATGGCGGCCTCGACAAGCAGGGGAACGAACGTGGGCGCGAGATCGGCGTGCACCAGCACTGCCTCTACAGCGTGCGGGGCGGACGGGTCGGACTTGGAGCGCAGTATCACGTCGAGAGCCCGCTGCTGATCAGCGGCGGCATCCACGTAGACGTGGCAGTTGCCGCTACTCAGGCGCAGAGTGGGGACCTTCGCGTCGGCGAGTGCCGAGGAGACCAGACGCAGACCGCCACGCACCACCACCAGGTCGACCAGGCCGACCGCGCCGACCAGGTACCGGATGCTGGAGCGTTCTCGGCTGGGGAGTAACGCCACCGTGTCGCCCGGCAGCCCTTCGCCGTCCAGGGCGTCGCGGATCACCGCCGCCAGTACCTCGTCGGTGCGGACGGCGGCCGGTGCGCCCCGCAGCAGCACCGCGTTGCCCGCTCGTAGGGCCGGCCCCAGCACCTCAAGCGCGGTGATCGGGCGGGCCTCGTACACCACGCCGAGCACTCCGAGCGGCACCCGCAACTGGATCAACCGCACGCCGTCCTTGGTGGCCGAGGATTCCTCGCCGAGCGGATCGGGCTGTCCAGCTAGCCGGCGCATCCCGTCCGCGTGGCGGGCGAGGATCGCCGCTCACCATCGCCGGCCGCTACCACAGCGGGTGTGCGCTCGTCGTCGGGCGCAGCCCGGACCTCCGAACCGCGCTGCGCGACGCCGTCCGATATGCGATGTGTCGTAGCGCGGTGCGTGGGCCTCCGGAGTAGTGCAGTAGAACGCGGCCTCCCGGTAGCAGGCGCCGAAAAAACAACGATTAGACCGGCGGCGGGGGTCAGGCCGGGTGCTTGGCGAGGTGGCGGTAGATCGTGGGCCGGGTGACGCCGAACTCTTCGGCGATTTGGGCGACGGTGTACTTGCGCTTGCCATCGTCGCCGAGCTCCTCGTACATCTGACGAGCGAGCCGCACTTGGCGGGGTCCGAGCTTCGGCTTCTGCCCGCCCGTCCGTCCGCGTGCCCGGGCGGCGGCCAGACCGTCCATCGTGCGCTCGGACATGAGCGCGTGCTCGAACTCGGCGATCGAGCCTAGGATCTGGAAGAACATCCGCCCGACGGCGGTCGAGGTGTCGATCCCCTGATCCAGTACCACCAGATCCACGCCACGGGCCTGAAGCTGGCCGGACAGCTCGATGAGGTGCTCCAGCGATCGACCGAGCCGGTCGAGCTTGGTGATCACCAGCTGGTCGCCGGCCCGGTTCGCCGACAACAGCGCCTTAGCCAGCTCGGGGCGGTCGGCGAGTTTTCCGGAGGCCCGCTCGATGAACACTTCGTCGCAGCCGGCGGCGGTGAGGGCGTCATGTTGAGCTTCCGGGTGCTGGTCGCGGGTGGAGACCCGTCCATAGCCGATCCGCATACCCAGAAAGTATCGTGAACCCCCGACAGCGTGACATTGCCGCGTACACGGGAACCGTTACAGCACGCACCAGGGGAAACGAGGAGCGACTTTCGGTGTATCGCGAACCTTCGTTCGCGGACGGTCGCGGCGCGGTGCCCACGATTGTGAGGCCTGGCCAGTTCAACGCGGCGTGCTGCGCCGTTCCGCTGTGGCCCGCCAGGCGGTCTCACCCTCGGCGGCGCGGCCTTGTCTCTGGACCGGTGCCTCGACTCGCTGCTGCCGGGTATCGGGCTCCTCGTTCTCGCCTTGGCCACGACGGTGATCGCGAGTCGGATCCGCCGCCGGCGCCGCCGACGGCACCACCAACCCGGACCACGACGGCGCCGGGGAGTGCCCATGTCCTGCCTCGGCCGGCGGCGGCGCGGCTACGCAGTCCGCCCACGAACAAGCCCTGCTGACATGACCGCCACCAACATCCCGAACCCGGCGCCTTCTCGCTGCCGGGGTGGGGCCTGCTACCGGGAGGCCATGCGGCGCTGGCCGCCGTGGCAGGCCTGCCAGAACGCTTCATCGAGCTGGTCGGGTGTGGGTGCGGGTTGGGTCTGGAGCATGGCTTCGACCTGGGTGAGCATGCCGAGTGCGGCCGACTGGCGATCTGTTCCACGCGGGTCGGCGCCGCGATTCATCGACTTTGATGGCGCTAGCCGAGAGTCCCCACGGGTACTAGATCATCTTCCCCAGGTGGTTAGTGGACGGTAGCAGTCAGGCTCGGCGTTGGTGGAGGTTGATCACTCTCTCGGGGTTCGGGGTGGTCGGCCGGGCGTCTTCGGGTGTGGTGAGTAGCGCGACGATGGTGATTGGGCGGCGAAGGTTCTGCCAAACACTGGCTCCACGTGCTGACCGAGCTCAAGAACGGGGGCGTAAGCGACGTCTGCATGGTCGTCTGCGACGGACTGAAAGGGCTATCGGACGCGATCGAGGCGACCTGGCCGGCACCGTGGCGACGCGACTCAACGGTGACCGGCTGGCATTGGCACTGGAATGTCCGCGGTGGGAGAAGGCTCGATCGTCGTGCTCGCCCGTGGCTCGGTCGACGTAGTCTCTCTCCGCTGAGCTGGGCTGTCATTGAGATCATCCGCGTCGATGGCCGACGAGTGCTGGTCGGTGGACGTGGAGGTGGACCGGATGCCCAGCGCGGCGAGGGACAGGAGCACGGTGAGGAGGGAGACCAGCAGGAAGATGTTGGCGTATGACGTGGCCAGTGCCTCGGCCATGACGCGCTCCGCCATCCGGTACATGAGCGCGAACTGCTCCGGTGTGGGGTGCGCCAGCGCGGCGACCATGGCCGGATCGGGACGGGAGAGCGCGGATCGGTCGGACAGCAGCTGGGCGAGCTGCCCGGTGGACAGCGCGCCGAGGGTGGCCAGGCCGAGGGCGCCGGCGACCTGCTGGAAGGTGTTCATGATGACGCTGCCCTGGTTGGTGTCGGCCGAGGGGAGAGCGTCGATCGACGCCGTCATCATGGGCATCACGGCCATCCCCATCCCGGCTGCCCGGACGATGGTCCAGATGATCACTGATTCCCCGGTCATGTCCGGGGACATCCCGCAGAGCAGGTAGGTGCCGTACGCGCTCACGACCAGACCGGTCACGGCGAGCCAACGGGCGCCGAACCGGTCGTATAGCAGGCCGGAGATACCCATGACGACGCTCATGACTGCGGCCTGAGGCAGGATGAGCAGCCCGGCGTCGAAGGGCTCCTTCCCCTGCCCCTGTTGCAGGAAGACCGGCAGGTAGAACGACCCGACGAGCATGTTGATGAAGAACAGACACACTGTGACCATGGGCAGGGTGAACTGCGTTCTCTTCAGCAATCTGATATCGACCAGCGGCTTGTCCATCTCCAGCTCAATCACCACGAAGAGCGCGAGCGCGAGTACACCGACGGTGAACAGGATCAGTACCCGGTATCCGGTCCAGCTCCAGGACTCGCCCTCGGACGAGGCCAACAGGATGGCGAACAGTCCGATCGCGATGGTGACGAATCCGAGGCCGTCGAACCGGTCCGGGGTGACGCGAGGGATCTTGGGGATCGCGAAGTACGCGGCAACCGCGCCCAGCAGTCCGATGGGGGTGTTGATGAAGAACACCAGCCGCCAGTCCATGTGCTCGACCAGGTAACCGCCGAGTACCGGGCCGACCGCGGGGGCGACGACGGCGCCGAACCCGTAGCAGCCCATCGCCGCGCCGATCTGCCGGGAAGGCACGATCCGGTAGATGATCGTGAGGGCGACCACGGGCAGGATTCCGCCCGGGATCGCCTGCAGGATCCGGGCCGCGATCAGCACGTCCAGGTTCCAGGCCAGCCCGCAGAGGGCGGAGCCGAGGGCGAACGCGACGAGCGAGCCGACGTAAAGGTTGGCGAGCCCGAACCGGTCGCCCAGCCAGCCCGTGGTCGGCACCACCACGCCGAGGGTGAGGGTGTACGCCGTGGCCACCCACAGCACGTCCTCGAGGGATCCGCCGAAGTCCTTCTGGATGGCCGGGATCGCCACATTGACGATAGTCAGGTCCAGGATCGACATGAACATGCCGACGACCAGCACCGCGACCGGCAGGCCCCACTTCGCGGTGGTGGTGTCCGGCCCGCCGGTCGCGGGGCCGCCGCCGGCGTCGACGCCTAGCAACGAGGTCCGTCCATCTGATCCCTCCATGGCCCGGTTCGGGGGCGTGAGAGGAGTCTAGGACAAAAACGATAAAATGTCCCTTCGTTTGCGTCTCGGCCACTTGGTCTTCGGCGTGGGAGCAGCGATCGATCCCTATGCTGAGGCGATGAGGACGACAGCGGAGGTAGGCACCGCACCCCACTCGGAGGCCTACGCCACCGCGATCGCTGCCGCTCGCCGTTGCTTCCGGCGGTTCGGAGTCGACAAGACGACAATGGACGACGTCGCGAAAGAAGCCGGGATGGCCCGCTCCCGGCTGTACAAGACGATCGCCACCCGGCAGGAGGTCATCGAGGGCGCGGTGCTGGACCGGCTCGGTGAGATCGCCGCCGAGATCCGGCCCTTGCTCACTCGGAGCACGAACCTGTCAGACGCGCTGGTCACCGGTTCACTGGCCACGACCAAGGCGGCGCGTAGCGATCCCGAGCTCACTAACCTGATCGAGACGGCCGGGACGATCCGCATGCACACACTGCTGACCGGCAGTGACCCGCTGGCTCAGGACATCCTCCTGGTCCTGTGGCGGGACGTGTTCGACCGTGCACGCAAAGCCGGCGAGCTTCGTCACGACGCGACCGACGCTGAGCTCATCGAGTGGCTGAGCGGTGTGCAGATGATGCTCACCATGCGCGAAGACCTCAAGCCCGACCGAGAGCGTCAGCTACTGGAGAAGTTCTTCCTCCCGGCGTTCATCGACCTGAAGCCCGGGGCCTGAAGGGTCCTGCGCCCCGACCGCGCCGGTGCGCAAGTACCGCTCATAACGCGGCGGCGCAGCCGGGGAGTGCCCATGTCCTGCCTCGGCCGGCGGCGGCGCGGCTACGCAGTCCGCCCACGAACAAGCCCT
>Ga0070741_10002267_pt1 | contig 52765 bp, 48 predicted proteins | sample Coa_R1_4_FD_66440 | JGI IMG/M metagenome (GOLD analysis project Ga0070741, IMG submission 66440) | Surface soil microbial communities from Centralia Pennsylvania, which are recovering from an underground coalmine fire - Coalmine... | ecosystem: Environmental > Terrestrial > Soil > Unclassified ... | reverse complement strand
TACGTGCCGGGCAAGTTCCTGGTGGAGTCGAAGTCGCTCAAGCTCTACCTCAACAGCTTCCGCAACTACGGCGCCTTCCACGAGGATTGCACCATCGCCATCGGCAAGAAACTCGTCGCCCTACTGAAGCCAAGGTACTTGCGCATCGGCGGATACTGGTTTCCGCGCGGCGGCATGCCGATCGACGTGTTCTGGCAGGCGGGCCGTCTGCCCAAGGACGTGTGGCTGCCGCCGGACCAAGGCGTGCCGCCGTACCGCGGCCGCGGCTAGAGCGCGGCGTCCGTTTGCGCCGGCCGGCGCAGCCATTGCGCGCAGGTCAATCCGACGGCGATCAGCGCCACGGCGCCGAGCACCAGGACCGGGCCGAGGCCGACGGTGGACAGGCCCGCGCCATAGACGATCGGGCCAAGCGCCTGCCCCAGAAAGAAGAAGAACGAGTGCAGCGCCATAGCAGAGCCGCGCGCGCTGGGCGCAAGCTCGCTGGCATAGATCTGCACGACCGCGTGCAAACAATAGAAGCCGAAGCCGAGCAGCGCGAAATTGAGAAACTCAATCGGCCAATAGAGGCGCAGCGCGATGACAATCAGGCAGAATCCCAACGCGCCGCCGCCGAACCGCATCATGCGCCGCTCGCCGAGCAGCGGCAGCACGCGCGACACCAGCGCGCCGTAGAGCGCGCCGCCGATGCCGAAGCCGGCAATGACAATGCCGGCGATCGAGGCTCGCGGTTCGCCTGCCTGCCGCAACATGGTGGCGATGTAGGGAAAGCAGCCGTACATGAACAGAGCTTCGACGAACACGGTGCCGAAGCAGATCTTTGCCAACGGGTTCTTGAAGATCATCCGATAGTTCGGAATGAAGTTCGACAGGTCAAACCGCCCGGGCCCGTTCTCGCTGTGGCCGCGGAAGCCGACGATGCCGACCGTACAGGCGAGCGCGCCGAGCGAACCGATGACGAAGAACACGCCGCGCCAACCGAGCAGATCGCCGACCACGCCGGCGCAAGTCGCGCCCAGAAGATTGCCGGTCATGATGGCGAACAGCAGCCGGCCCATCGCCACTTGCCGGTCGGCGAACGGCACCAGGTCGCCGACCAGCGCGAACGAGATCGGCACCACACCGCCCGATGCGAGGCCGGCCAGCACTCGCGCGATAAACAGGAATTCGTAGTTCGGCGCCATACCGCAGACGATCGTGCCGGCGGTGACAAGCACCATGCACATGAGCATCAGCCGCACTTTGCTGAACATGTCGGCAAGCGCGCCGAGCAACGGCTGCACCAGCGCGTACGGCAGCGTGAAGGCGGTGGACAGGAGTGCCGCCGTCGCTGGCTCGACGTGCAAGCCGTCGGCGATCAGCGGGATGACCGGGTCGGTCGAACGGATAAACAGAGCGCTTGCAAAAACGACAAAGGCGATGACGTTGAGCGTGCGGGTCACAGCGGGACCAGATCAGCGCTTGGCGAGCTTGTCGAATTCGACGAGTTCACGCAACAGCGGTTCCATCTGCTGCAGCGGCAGCATGTTGGGTCCGTCGGACGGCGCCTTGTCCGGATCCTGATGGGTCTCGATGAACACGCCGGCGACGCCGACTGCGACCGCCGCGCGCGCCAGCACGGGGACAAATTCGCGCTCGCCGCCGGACGTGGTGCCCTGCCCGCCCGGCTGCTGCACGGAGTGCGTGGCGTCGAAGATAACGGGCGCACCGGTGTCACGCTTGAGGATCGGCAGCGCGCGCATGTCGGACACGAGCGTGTTGTAGCCGAAGGAGACACCGCGCTCGGTCACCAGCACATTGCGGTTGCCGGCTTGCGTGATCTTCTCGACCACGTTCTTCATGTCCCAGGGCGCGAGGAACTGGCCCTTCTTGACGTTGACGGCCTTGCCGGTTTTCGCCGCGGCGATCAGCAGATCGGTCTGGCGGCAGAGGAACGCCGGGATTTGCAACACGTCGACTGCGGCTGCGAGCCGCGCGCATTGCTCGGCTTCGTGCACGTCGGTGAGCACGGGCAATTTCAGCTTGTCGCGGATCTCGGCAAAAATCGGTAGCGCCGCGTCGAGCCCGAGCCCACGCGCGCTGCGCGAGGAGGTGCGGTTGGCTTTGTCGAAACTGGTTTTGTAGACGAGGCCGACGCCGGCTTTCGCCGCGATCTCCTTCAGCGCGCTCGCCATCTCCAGCGCGTGCGCTTTGCTCTCGAGCGCACACGGCCCGGCGATCAGCGCCAGCGGCAGATCGTTGCCGAAGCGCACGGTCCCGACGGCCACGGCGGCATTGGGCAGCAGACTCTGATCCATGCGGTGCGGACCATGAAGCGGCCAAGCCGCCCGGTCAACGGCCCGGTTCGAATACCATTACCGCGCCAAACGCATCGTCGGCCCCGACAATCGCTGTATTTTTCTCGTAAATACCGGCAATCCCGGCAAGCTCGGGTACATCCTGCAGCAGGCTCGCGTCGGCGACGGTAAAGCGGATGGCGGCGAGCCGCGCGCCGCGTGCGGTGTCCGGGGCCGCAACGCCATAGCGGCCGGTAAATGCGGCCGGCGTCAGCATCTCGATTGAACCACGCGGCGTGACCATGCTGAAACCATCGTCACCTCGGCTTGCCTCGGCATCGGCAAAGGCCTCCAAGAAGACGCGGTGGCGCTCGGGATCGGCCGCCACCAGCACGACGCCCGCGGTGGCGGTCGTGCCGTTGGCGTGCTTCTGAAGTTGCGGATTCCAAAAGTTTTCCGGGGGGTGCCGGTGCTGGCACGTGAAGAAGCCCACATCCGGCGCATGAGGATCGACGGCGAAAGCGAGCGTGAACGCAAAGCGCAGCGTCGTGCCGTCGAGCCCCCTGCCCTCGCGTTCGAAATCGTAAAGCGCGAAATCGCCGATGCCCTTGGCGCGAAATTCGGCGGCATCGGGCGCGCCGCGCCCCTTCAGCACAAGCATGGACAAGCCTTCCTGCGATTTCAAAAAATCGCGGTTGAAGGCGCCGAAAGAAAAATAATGCGGCGCGGCCGGCGCGATGCCGCTGGCGTCGTCGATGGCCAGCAGTTCGATGAAGGTTTCCGGCGTCTGGATGATGCGGTTCTGCGTGCCCCAGTCGCGCGGATGGCGGTTGCGGCCGCCGACGGTAAAGCCAAGACCGCGATAAAATGCGGCGGCCTTATCGAGGTCGTGGACGGCGTGAACAATGTGATCGATGCCGCGGGGCATCGCGCCGCTACTTCAGTGCCGAGAACGACGTCGGCTGGAGAATTTGACTGACGATGTTCGCGACAATCTCACCGTCCTTCTGCGACTCGGCACGTTTACTGATCCACTCCGGATCGGCCATGAAGCCGTGCCATTTCTGCTCGCGTTCGGCCAATGAATTCCACGCCAGCATGTAGGTGAGTTCCTGATTGGATTCGCCAATCAGCGTGGTCCAAAACCCCACCTGACGGATGCCGTGCTTTTCCCAAAGCCTGAGCGTGGTCGTGTCGAAACGCTTGATCAAGGCCGGCAGCCGGCCGGGTATGCAGCGATAGACGCGCAACTCATAGATCATGAACGTTTCCTCGGGATGGTGTTGTGCGCAGAGTATAGCGATCGCGGCGGAGACTACACCAGCCGGCTCTGCTCCACAGCGGCGCCGATGAAGGAGGCGAACAGCGGGTGCGGCTCGAACGGCCGCGACTTGAGTTCCGGGTGGAACTGCACGCCGATGAACCACGGATGGTCTTCGTATTCGATGATTTCCGGCAGGATGCCGTCGGGCGACATACCGGAGAAGCGCATGCCGCGCTGCTCGAGCCTACCTTTATAGGCGGTGTTGACCTCATAGCGGTGGCGGTGGCGTTCGGAGATTTCAGTCGCGCCGTAGATATTGGCAACACGGCTGCCGCGCGTCAGCGTCGCCGGATAGGCGCCGAGCCGCATCGTGCCGCCGAGGTCGCCGTTGGCCTGGCGTTTCTGCAATTCGTTGCCCTTGAGCCATTCGGTCATCAGGCCGACCACCGGTTCCGGCGTCGCGCCGAATTCCGTCGAGTTCGCCTCCTCGATGCCGCACAGATTGCGCGCGGCCTCAATCACCGCCATCTGCATGCCGAAACAGATGCCGAAATAGGGCACGTTGCGCAGCCTCGCGAATTGCGCCGCCTTGATCTTGCCTTCGGCGCCGCGCTGGCCGAAGCCGCCAGGCACCAGGATGCCGTTGACTTGCTCGAGGAACGGCGCCGGGTCCTCGTTCTCGAACACGTCGGACTCGATCCAGTCGAGATTGACCTTGACCTTGTTGGCGATGCCGCCGTGTGAGAGCGCCTCGATCAGCGATTTGTAGGCGTCCTTCATGCCGGTGTACTTGCCGACGATGGCGATGGTGACGTCACCTTCCGGATTGCGGATGCGTTCGTTGATGGTGCGCCAGCGGACGAGATCAGGCGGCGCGCCCGCCTCCATGCCGAACGCCGAGAGCACTTCGGTATCGAGTCCGGCTTCGTGATAGGCCTCCGGCACGGCGTAGATATTGTCGACGTCGCGTGCCTCGATCACCGCGCTTTCGCGCACGTTGCAGAACAGGCCGAGCTTGCGTCGCTCGCCGGGCGGGATCGGCCGGTCGGTGCGGCACAGCAGAATGTCGGGCTGGATGCCGATCGAGCGCAGCTCCTTGACCGAATGCTGCGTCGGCTTCGTCTTCAGCTCGCCGGCGCTCGGGATGAACGGCAAGAGCGTGAGATGAATGTAGACGGCGTGATGGCGCGGCAACTCATTGCCCATCTGCCGGATCGCCTCGAAATACGGCAGGCCCTCGATGTCGCCGACGGTGCCGCCGATCTCGCACAGCACGAAATCGAAGCCGTCATTGCCCTCGCGGATGAAGTCCTTGATGGCATTGGTAACGTGCGGGATGACCTGGATGGTGGCGCCGAGATAATCGCCGCGGCGCTCGCGCGTCAGGATGTCCTGGTAGATGCGGCCGGTGGTGATGTTGTCATGGCGGGTGGCCGGGCGACCGGTGAAACGTTCGTAATGGCCGAGGTCGAGGTCAGTCTCGGCGCCGTCGTCGGTGACGAAGACTTCGCCGTGCTGGTAGGGCGACATGGTGCCCGGATCGACATTGAGATAGGGGTCGAGCTTGCGCAGCCTCACCTTGTAGCCGCGCGCCTGCAACAGGGCGCCGAGCGCCGCGGATGCCAGACCCTTGCCGAGTGAGGAGACCACGCCGCCGGTGATGAAAATATACCGCGCCATGGGACCTAAGCTTTAGCCTCCCCGGTTCGATTCGACGAGCGCGAAAAATTCATGGGCCGTCTGCGCCTGTGCGTAGCTGTGGATGCTCGGTGTCCTGCACAAGATTGCATCGCTGGTTTCGGCCGCCTCCATAACGCCGAAGGGCCGGTTGCCCGGCCCTTTGTTGAAGTCATGGTCATTTCGACTGCGGCACCGCCGGACCCGAGGGCGCGGCGGGAGCCGACGGCGCGGGCTCCGACCCCGGCGCGCCTTGCTGCAGTTGTTTGAGCAGGCCGCCACCCTCGCCTGCCGGCGGAGTACCCGGCACGGCCGGTACCGAGGGGCCACCCCGGATAATTGCGGTCGGCGCCCGCCCCATGCCGGCGAGGATCGACAGCACCAAGCTGGTGAGGAAGAACAGCCCGGCCAGTATCGCGGTGGTTCGCGTCAGCACATTGCCCGCGCCGCGATTGGTCATGAAGCCGCCACCGCCGCCGATACCGAGCCCGCCGCCTTCGGAGCGCTGCAACAGCACCACCCCGATGAGGGCGAGCACCAGCATCAGATGAATGACGATAACGACCTGCTGCATTCCAAATCCATCCAAAATCCGAGCCGTTCCGGGCGTCCCGCCCAGGCGGCCATGCCGTCCATATAGGAATTCGCGGCGGTCTCTACACGATCATGCGGCGATTTTCCACCCTCGGCGGCATCAGCGGTAAACCGCCGCAATGCCGAGGAAATCGGCGGCTTTCAGGCTGGCGCCGCCAACCAGCGCGCCGTTCACGTCGGCCACCGTCAGCAGGTCCTTGGCATTCGCGGGCTTCACCGAGCCGCCATAAAGGATCCTCATGGCGGCGCCTGTTTCGCCAAATCGCTGGCCAAGACGTCTGCGGATAAAGCCGTGCACCTCGGCCACATCGCCAGGCGTCGGCGTGAGCCCTGTGCCGATGGCCCAGACCGGCTCATAGGCGATGACCAAATCCGCAGCTGTCGTCCCGTCGGGCAGTGAGCCGTCAAGCTGGCGGCCGATGACGTCCAAGGTCTTGCCGCCTTCGCGCTCGGCGCGCTGCTCGCCGACGCAGATAATCGCCGTCAACCCTGCCCGGCGCGCGGCGAGCGCCTTGGCGCGCACCAAAGCGTCGGTTTCATGATGATCGGCGCGCCGTTCCGAATGCCCGACAATGACCGCCCGGGCCCCGGCATCGGCAAGCTGCTCGGCGGCGATATCGCCAGTGTGGGCGCCCGAAGGCTCCGGGTGACAGTCCTGCGCGCCGATTGACACGACCGACCCGCGGGCAGCGGCGGCGAACTCGACAATCAGCGTCGCCGGCGGGCACACCATCAGGTCGCATTTGACACCGCCGCTACCGGCGATGATCTTGGCGAGCTCGGCCTCCGAGGCGGCAAGCCCGTTCATCTTCCAATTGCCCGCCACCAGCGGGCGGGGTGCGGCTACGGCCATCGATTTTAAGCCCTTTTACGGGTGCGGTTATCAGACCCGGTGCGGCAGCGCCAGTCGAGGGCGGAAAAGGCGCGTTCCTTCTTGAGTTGCAGGGATTTGGCCCGCTCCCTATAAGGTCGCCACACCCGAAACACCCTAACGGTTACAAGGCGCCGATGCTTCGCGGTATTCACAAAGCCTCCTCGACCTGGCTCGGCAAGGGCCTGATGGCGGCCGTCATGGGCTTCCTGGTCATCAGCTTTGCCATCTGGGGCATCGGCGACATTTTTCGCGGTTTTGGCCGCAACGCCGCCCTCACCATCGGCGACGTCAGGATTTCCGCGGAACAGTTCCGCGAATATTACAACGACCAGCTGCGCAAGCTCAGCCGCCAGCTCGGACGCACGCTGTCCCCGGATCAGATTCGCGCCCTCGGTTTCGACCGCCAACTGATTGCCCAATTGGTCGCGGAGACGACGCTCGACGAGCAGGCCAAGGCACTCCGCCTCGGCATCGGTACCGGGGAAATCTCGCAGCGCATCACCAGCGATCCAGGCTTTCGCGGATTGACCGGCCAGTTCGATCGCGCACGCTTTGAGGAAACCATCCGCGATCTCGGCTTCACCGAGGCGCGCTTCGTCGAGGAGCAGCGCCGACGCATGCTGCGCCGCCAGCTTGCGCTCAGCATTTCCGGGGACATCAAGGCGCCCGCTGCCGCGATCGCCGCCGTCAATCAGTATCAGAACGAGCAGCGCAGCATCGACTACATCGCCCTCGGTCCGGCGCAGGCCGGCGATGTCGCGGCGCCGCCCGCCGACGTGCTCGAAAAGTATTTTGACGAGCACAAGGTGCTGTTCCGCGCCCCGGAATACCGCAAGCTCACCGTGCTCTCGCTGTCGCCCGCCGACCTCGCCAAACCGGACGAAGTCAAAGAAGCCGACGCCAAGGCCTATTACGAGCAGCATAAAGCGCAGTACGGCACGCCCGAGAAGCGCGAGATCCGCCAGATCAATTATCCCAATGCCGAGGAGGCAAAGGCTGCGCGCGACAAGCTCGGCAAAGGTGCGACGTTCGACGACCTCGTCAAGGATCGCGGCCTGAAACCGTCGGACACCGACCTCGGCATGATGACGAAAACCGCGATCATCGACCCGGCGATCGCCGATGCCGCGTTTGCGCTCAAGTCCGGCGAGATCAGCGAGCCGATCGTCGGCCAGTTCGGCACCGTGCTGCTGACGGTCGGCAAGATCGAACCGGGCGCGCAGAAGGCCTACGAAGACGTGGCGTCGCAAATCAAACGCGAGCTTGCCGAGAGCCATGCGCGCACCCAGGTCGGCGATCTGCGCGACAAAGTCGAAGACGAACGCGCGGCCGGCGCGACGCTGGTCGAAGCCGGCAAGAAGTTCGGCGTCACGACGCGCGTCATCGAAGCCGTCGACCGCGCCGGCAACGGGCCCGACGGCAAACCGGTCGCCGATTTGCCGAAGCAGCCGAATGTCGTTGCCGCCGCGTTCAACACCGATGTCGGCGTTGACAACGACGCGATGCAGCTGCCGAACGGCGGTTATCTTTATTACGACGTCACCGGCATCACACCGTCGCACGAGCGGCCGCTCGCCGAAGTGAAGGATCAGGTCGCCAAGCGCTGGCGCGATGAGGAGATCGGCAAGCGGCTCGCCGCCAGGAGCGCCGAACTGCTGGACAAGCTCAAGGCAGGCGCAGCGCTTGCTGAGCTTGCAGCGAGCGCGGGCGTCAAGGTCGGGAGCGCGACCGGACTGCAGCGCGGCAAGCCAGCCGATAAATTGCCGGCCAATGTGGTCACTGCCGCATTCCAGACGCCGAAGGACGCCGCCGCCAGCGCCGAAGGCGACGACCAGACGCAGCGCTACGTTTTCCGCGTCACCGGCATGACCGATCCGCCGTTCGATGCGGCATCGCCTCAAGGCAAGGCGCTCGCTGCCAGTCTGCAGAACTCGTACGGCGACGACGTCACCGCCGAATACCTGGCGCGGCTCGAAAGCCAATTCGGCGTCGACGTCGACCAGACCGCGATCAACCAGGTGCTTGGCGTCACCGCACGCCAATAAACACCCCATGCAGATCGAGCCGTCGCAAGCCGACTTCGCCGAACGTTATGAGCGCGGCGAGCCGCAGGTGGTATGGACCACGCTGGTCGCCGATCTCGAGACGCCGGTGTCGGCCTATCTCAAACTCGGCAACGGCAAGGCGATGAGTTTCCTCTTGGAGTCGGTCGAAGGCGGCGAGGCGCGGGGCCGTTATTCGATCATCGGGCTCGATCCCGACGTGATCTGGCGCGCCAACGGCGCCAAGGCCGAGATCAACCGTGCCACGCGCGGCAAGCTCAATGGCTTTGCCCCGCTCAACGAGCCGCCGCTCGAGGCCCTGCGGGCGCTGATCAAGGAAAGTCGCATCACCTTGCCGGAAACGCTGCCGCCGATGGCCGCCGGCGTCTTCGGCTATCTCGGCTATGACATGGTCCGCCTGATGGAGGACCTGCCGAATAGCAATCCCGATCCGATTGGCATTCCCGACGCGGTGATGGTGCGGCCGACGTTGATCGTGGTGTTCGACGCCGTCAAGGATGCGCTCACCGTCGTAACCCCGGTCCGTCCGGAAAAAGGCGTCGACGCCAGGTCCGCGCTGGCGCGGGCCTACGAGCGCCTATCCGGCGTCGTGGAGGCCCTCGATCAGCCGCTCGACAAGTCGCTCTCGGATTACAACGAAGGCGCGCTCGACGTTCCGGTAAAATCGAACACCACGGCGGACGAGTACAAGGCGATGGTGCTGCGCGCCAAGGACTACATCGTCGCCGGCGACGCCTTCCAGATCGTATTGGCGCAGCGCTTCGAGGCGCCGTTTTCGCTGCCGCCCTTTTCGCTTTATCGCGCGCTGCGGCGCACCAACCCGTCACCTTATCTTTATTTCCTCGACTTCGGCGACTTCGCCGTTTCCGGATCGAGCCCCGAAATCCTGGTAAAGGTGTCGGGCGACGTCGTCACCATCCGCCCGATCGCCGGCACGCGGCCGCGTGGGCCGACGCCGCACGAGGACAAGGCGCTCGAGGAAGAGCTGCTCGCCGATCCGAAGGAGCGCGCCGAGCACTTGATGCTGCTCGACCTCGGCCGCAACGATGTCGGCCGCGTCGCCAAGATCGGCACGGTCAACGTCACCGACCAGTTTTTTGTCGAGCGCTACAGCCACGTCATGCATATCGTGTCCAACGTCGAAGGCAGGCTCGACGAGAAATACGACGCCCTCGACGCGCTCGCCGCCGGTTTTCCCGCCGGGACCGTATCGGGCGCGCCGAAAGTCCGCGCCATGCAGATCATCGACGAACTGGAGAAGGAAAAGCGCGGACTTTACGCCGGCTGCGTCGGCTATTTCTCGGCGGCCGGCGAGATGGACACCTGCATCGTATTGCGCACTGCGCTGGTCAAGGACGGCACCATGTACGTGCAGGCCGGCGCCGGCATCGTTTACGACTCCGACCCGGCGTATGAGCAGCAGGAATGCATCAATAAGGCGAAGGCCCTGTTCCGCGCGGCGGAAGAGGCACGCCGCTTTGCCAGCGCCGCCAAGCGCGGGCAGTAACCAGGCCCAATGGGGCTGCTTGACCCCCTCCGCCACCGGTCTTAAACCCTTGTCACTCGGCGGAAAAACATGATCATCCTGATCGACAATTACGACAGTTTCACGTTCAACCTGGTGCACTATCTGGGCAGCCTGGGCGCGGACGTTGTCGTCCATCGCAACGACAAGATTTCTGTGCGCGAGGTGATCGCGGCGCAGCCTGATGGCATCGTGCTATCGCCCGGGCCCTGTACGCCGAACGAGGCCGGCATCTGCCTCGATCTTATCGCCCAAGCATCGAAGACGATTCCGATCCTCGGCGTCTGTCTCGGCCATCAGGCGATCGGTCAGGCGTTCGGCGGCAAAATCGTGCGGGCGACGCCGCAGCACGGCAAGGTCGTCCAGATTTGCCACAGCGGCACCGGCCTGTTCCGCGGCATCAACGGCCCGCTCAAAGCAACGCGCTATCACTCGCTCGTGGTCGAACGGTCGAGCATGCCGGCCGATCTCGTCGTCAATGCCGAGACCAGCGACGGCCTGACGATGGGCCTGATGCACAAGAGCCTGCCGGTGCACGGGGTGCAGTTTCACCCTGAAAGCATCGCCTCCGAGCACGGCCACCTGATGCTGAAGAACTTTCTCGACATTGCCGCCGCGTTTAACGCCAAGACCGGGCGGCGCGCGCTGCACGCCGCGGAATAGAGGCGGGCGCAAAGGCGACACATGGCCGACGAATTCAAAGCGCTCATCGCCAAGGTCGCGACTGGAGCGAGCCTGACGCGCGAGGAAGCGGCCAACGCCTTCGACCGCATGATGTCGGGCGAGGCGACGCCCTCGCAGATGGGCGGCCTGCTGATGGCCTTGCGCGTGCGCGGCGAGACCGTCGACGAGATCACCGGCGCGGTCACCACTATGCGCGCCAAGATGCTGGGTGTGAAGGCGCCGCCGGACGCGGTCGACGTCGTCGGCACCGGCGGCGACGCCTCCGGCTCGTACAACATTTCGACCTGCGCGGCCTTTATCGTCGCCGGCGCCGGCGTCCCGGTGGCCAAGCACGGCAATCGCGCGCTGTCGTCGAAATCGGGCGCTGCCGACGTGTTGCAAGCGCTCGGCGTCAAGATCGACCTCAACGCCGAGCAGGTCGGCACCTGCATTCGCAACGCCGGCATCGGCTTCATGTTCGCGCCGGCGCATCATCCGGCGATGAAGAACGTCGGGCCGACCCGCGTCGAGCTCGGTACCCGCACGATCTTCAACCTGCTCGGGCCGCTGTCGAACCCGGCAAGTGTCAAGCGTCAGATGGTCGGCACCTTCTCCAAGCACTGGGTCGAGCCGATGGCGCAGGTGCTCAAAAATCTCGGCTCGGAATGCGTTTGGGTGGTGCACGGCTCGGACGGGCTCGACGAGATCACGACGTCGGGACCGACCAGCGTCGCCGCGCTGGAGAACGGCAAGATCCGCAGCTTCGAGGTCTCCCCCGAGGATATCGGCCTGCCCCGCGCCAAGCCCGAGGCGTTGCGCGGCGGCGATGCCGAGCATAATGCCAAGGCGCTGCTTGATGTGCTCAAGGGCAAGGCGAGCGCCTTCCGCGACGTGGCGCTGCTGAACGCGGCCGCGGCGCTGGTGGTCGCCGGCAAGGCCAAGGACCTGAAAGATGCGGCCGGCCTGGCGCGCAAATCGATCGACAGCGGCGAGGCCGAAGGCCGGCTCGACCGGCTGATCGCCGTGTCCAACGCGGCTGAAGCGTCATGAGCGACATTCTCAAGGCGATTGAGGCCTATAAGCGCAAGGACATCGCCGCGGCCAAGCGCGCCCACCCGCTCGCGGAGCTTGAGCGGGCGGCCAAGGCGGCGGCGCCACCCCGCGGCTTCCTGCGTGCCATCGAACGCAAACTTGCCGGCGGCGGCTATGCGCTGATCGCCGAGATCAAGAAGGCCTCGCCTTCGAAGGGGCTGATCCGTGCCGATTTCGATCCGCCGGCGCTGGCGAGGGCCTATGAGGCGGGCGGCGCGACCTGTCTCTCGGTCCTGACCGATACACCGTCGTTCCAGGGCAAGCCGGAATTCCTCGCCCAGGCGCGCGACGCCACGGTCCTGCCCGCACTGAGAAAGGACTTTATCTACGAGCCCTATCAGGTTGTGGAATCACGGGTTCTTGGCGCCGATTGCATTCTCATCATCATGGCGGCCGTCGCAGATGCGCAGGCTCAGGAAATCGAGGATGCAGCCACTGCCAATAAGTTGGACGTACTTGTTGAGGTTCATCACGAAGATGAGCTTGAACGCGCGCTGAGGCTGAAGTCGCGGCTGATCGGCATCAACAACCGCGATTTGCGCAGCTTCAAGACCAGCCTCGCAGTGAGCGAACGGCTGGCGCCGAAAATCCCTCCAGGGCGCATTGTCGTTGCCGAAAGCGGGCTCAATGCCCCCGGCGACCTCGCCCGCCTTGCCGCTGTCGGCATTTCCACGTTCCTGATCGGCGAGAGCCTGATGCGGCAGGCCGATGTCACCGCCGCCACCCGTGCCATTCTTGCCCGGGCGCCCCATAGCGCGCCGGCGGAGTAGGCCATGGCCAAGGCCAAAAAGGCGGCGAGGAAGCCCGTACGGCGGGCCAAAGCCAAAACGGCAAAGCCGCGGCGCGGAAAACGCGCCACGACCCCCTCCAAGCCCAAAGCCCGGCCGGCAGCCCCTGCCCGATCGCCGCTCAGCCATCTCGACCAGCGCGGCCAGGCCCGCATGGTGGACGTCTCCATGAAGGGCGCAACCGAGCGCATGGCGGTGGCGGAAGGCCGTGTCATCATGTCGAAGGACACGCTCGACCGCGTGCTTGAAGGCAACGCGCTCAAGGGTGACGTGCTCGGCGCGGCGCGCCTTGCCGGCATCATGGCGGCCAAGCGTACGCACGGATTGATCCCGCTCTGCCACCCGCTGCCAATCGCCAAAGTCGAGATCGAGATCGATCCCGAGCATTCGTTCCCCGGCTTCCTGGTGCGCGCGATGGTCAAGGTGACGGCCCAGACCGGGGTCGAGATGGAGGCGCTCACCGCCGTGTCGATCGCCTGCCTGACCATCTACGACATGGTCAAGGCGATCGAGAAAGGCATGCGCATCGAGGGCATCCGGCTGCTCGAGAAAACCGGCGGCAAATCGGGTCCGTGGAAGGCCGAGGCCGGCCCTGCCCAGCCCGAACTCGAGCTACGCCCCGCGCCGCCGGCGCCGCCGGAACCCGAGGCCTAACGGCGATGGCCTTGATGGCGGTCGCCGACGCCTTGGCGCGGGTGCTGGAAGGCGCCGCTGCGCTGCCGGCAGAGACCGTGAAGCTCGAAGATGCCTTTGGTCGCGTGCTGGCCGAGGATCTCAAGGCGCGCCGCACCCAGCCGCCGGCCGACGTCTCCGCCATGGACGGCTACGCGGTGCGCGCAAGCGACGTCGCCAAGGCGCCGGTCGTGCTGAGGATCATCGGCGAGGTCGCGGCCGGCCATCCGTTTGCAGGCGCCGTCAAAGCCGGCGAAGCCGCGCGCATTTTCACCGGCGGCCTGATGCCCGCCGGCAGCGACACCGTGGTGATCCAGGAACTCGCGACGCGCGACGGCGACCGCGTCACCATCCAGAAGCCGACGGCCAAGGGCCGCAATGTGCGCGGCCAAGGCATCGACTTCAGCGATGGCGAGGTGCTGCTCAACAAAGGCAAGCGCCTGTCGGACCGCGACGTCATGCTCGCCGCGGCGATGAACTATGCCGCGCTGCCCGTGCATCGCCGGCCGAAGGTCGCGGTGCTTGCCACCGGCGACGAATTGGTGCCGCCGGGCTCTACGCCCGAGCCGGGCGAGATCGTCTATTCCAACGGCTACGCCATCATTGCGCTGGCGCGCCAGGCCGGTGCCGAAGTGGTCGATCTCGGCATCGCCCGCGACAAGGTCGATGACATCGCCGCCGCCGTGCGCAAGGCCCGCGCCGGCGGCGCCGATATCCTGGTGACCAGCGGCGGCGCTTCCGTGGGTGAGCATGACCTGGTGCAGCGCGCCCTCAAGGCCGAGGGCCTCGATCTGTCATTCTGGCGCGTGGCGCTGCGGCCCGGACGGCCGATGCTGCATGGGCGGCTCGGCGCCATGCATGTGCTGGGCGTGCCCGGCAATCCGGTGTCCGCCTATGTCTGCGCCTTCCTGTTCCTGGTGCCGCTGATCGGCCGCCTGACCGGCCGCGATGCCCCAGCCTATGCCCCGCAGAAGGCTCGCTTGGGGCGAGATCTGCCCGCCAATGACGAGCGTCAGGACTACCTGCGGGCGACCCTCACCGAGGCTGCTGAGGGCCTGATTGCGACCCCTTTGCCGGCCCAGGACAGCTCCCTGATGGCGCCGCTGGCCAGAGCTGACTGCCTGCTGATTCGTGAGCCGAATGCGCCTGCGGCGAGTTCCGGTTCACCCTGCGTCATCCTTAAGCTAGGCCTTTAGCGGCATTTCGATTTTTTCACTCCAAATTAAATGGTTGCGGAACACATATCGAACAGATAGTGTCCGTTCATGATTTGTTTTCGGCTGGGGACCCCTTTTGGGGGGCGGCCGCGACCGGGGAGACACCGATGCTGACTCGCAAGCAACTCGAGCTGCTGCGCTTCATCCACGAGCGGCTGACCGAGGCCGGGGTACCGCCCTCCTTCGACGAGATGAAGGATGCGCTTGATCTGCGCTCCAAGTCCGGCATCCACCGCCTGATCACGGCGCTTGAGGAGCGCGGTTTCATCCGCCGCCTCGCCAATCGCGCGCGCGCCATCGAGGTCATCAAACTCCCCGAGTCGGTCGGCCACGGCATGGGGCGGCCGCGCGGCTTCACCCCGAACGTCATCGAGGGCGATCTCGGCCGTGTCCGCGCCGCCGGCGAGGACGGCAGCGACGGTGCGCATCCGATCGCCGTGCCGGTCATGGGGCGCATCGCCGCCGGCACGCCGATCGAGGCCATCCAGCAGCGCAGCCATGTCATCAACATGCCGCCCGATCTGCTCTCGGCGGGCGAGCATTTCGCGCTCGAGGTGCGCGGCGACTCGATGATCGAGGCCGGCATCCTCGATGGCGACATCGCGCTTATCCGCAAGTCGGAAGCGGCCGACACCGGCGACATCGTGGTGGCGCTGATTGACGACGAGGAGGCGACGCTAAAGCGCTTCCGCCGCCGCGGCGCCTCGATCGCGCTCGAGCCGGCCAACACGGCCTACGAGGTGCGCATCCTGCCGCCCAACCGCGTGCGCATTCAGGGCAAGCTGGTGGGGCTGTTCAGGCGGTATTAGCGGCTTTCAGCCCGCGCTGTTCGGCGGCGAGAAATAGACGGCCGCGGCGGTGATCACCGTCTGCAAGGCGGCCTGCACGCCGGGCGTGGACAGGGCTTTCCACATATCCGGCCATACCGGCTGCAACACCGCAAGAATGATTGTCACCACAGCTCCGGAAACGCCGGCCGCGATCGTCTTGTTATAGCTCGCCATAACGACCCCCATTGATTGCTCTCACCGAATACAACCTATGCGGGTCTCTGTGGTATTTGCAACTACGTTCTACTAATCGCCGGCATCGAGGTCGCTCGGCAGCGGCGTCGCATCAGGCGAGCCCGCAGGCGGCGGCGTGTCGCCCGGCCCGGCCACGGCCCGCGCCCAAGGCCGGTCGTAGCCAGGCGGCTGGGCGTAACTCGCCTCGAAGCCGGCGCCGGCCCGGCGCAAGGCGGTTGCACCGCGCGTGCCCCAAGTCCTGCGGTCGATCAGCATGGCCGCGCATGCGGCCGGCGCCTGGCGCGCGCTGGCCACGACCGCTGCGCGCGCGCAATCTTCGGCGAAGGCCTCGACGTTGAGCACCATCGCGGCGAGCCCGCCATTGGCAAAATGCCCGATGCAGCCAATCGCGTCGCACCTGACGCCGTCACGCAACGTCTTGTCCGCCGGCAGCCGCCCGTCGCCGTCGGCGGCAAGCCACTCCTTGATGGCAAAAGTGTCACGGCCGCTCGACAGGATCGCCAGCCGCCCGTCGGCGCCGCGGATGGCCGCCGTGCGCCCGTCGCCGGCCACCAAAACATCGGGGCGCGGCGTCGTCACCGCCCAAAGGCTTGCCGCGACGACCAGCGCCGCGCCGCTCCAGCGCAGCGGCGTGCGTAAGAGACAGAGCAGCAGCAGCCCCAGCGTCGCCATGAGCAAGGGCCCGGTGCCGAAGGCGCGAATATGGCCGACCGCCCCCGGCAGGCTGGTGACCCAGAGCGCGACCGCGATCATCCAGTCGATGCCCTCGCCCATCAATCGCCAGAACACGGCGTCGAAGCCGAACGGCATCGCCAGCACGCCGAGAATGCCCATCGGCATCACCAGCACCGAGACGACCGGCATGGCGAGCAGGTTGGCCAGCACGCCGTAGGGCGCGATGCGGTGAAAGTGGAAGGCGGCGTAGGGCATGGTGGCAAGCCCCGCCACCAGCGAGGCGAGCAGCAGGCCAGCAATTTCGCGTGCGCCCCAGAGCGCCGCTCTCGCATGCAGCGGCGTATCGGCATTCGCCCGCCACGGCAGCCCGTTCTGATAGGCGGCGATCAGCGCCAGCGTCGCGGCAAACGACATCTGGAAGCTCGGATGCACGACCGCCTGCGGCGCCAACAGCAGCACCGCAAAGGCCGCAACCGCGATGGTGCGGAATGTCAGCGTCGAGCGGTCGAGCATCACGCCGACAAGCACGATGGCGATCATGATGAACGATCGCTGCGTCGCCACCTCCGATCCGGACAGCAGCAGATAGAAGGTGGCGGCGAGCAGCGCGGCCGCTGCCGCCCACTTCTTGATCGGGTGGCGCACCGCAAGCGAGAAAACCAGGGCAAGACCGGCGCGGATGATGAAGAACACGATGCCGGCCACCACCGCCATGTGGTAGCCGGAGATCGACAGCACGTGGGCAAGGCTGGAAATGTAGAAAGCATCGTTGACCGGCGTCGAGATCGCATCGCGCTTGCCGGTGATGAGCGCGGAGGCGATCGAGCCGCGGTCGCCCGGAATGACGGCGCGGATGCGCTTGTCGATGGCCTCGCGCAAGCCGTCGAGAAACGCGGCGTAGCGCAGCCACCAGCTGTCGGACGTGCGCGCCGCGACGACGTTGATCTTGCCGAGCACATAGCCGGAGGCGCCGATCTGCTGGAAATACATGTCGCGCGCAAAATCGTAGCCGCCCGGCCGCAGCGGCTTGAGCGGCGGCGACAGATGCGCCTTGAAGGCAACGAAGCTGCCGACCGCAGGCGCGGTGCCTTTGCGCACCGCGACACGCACCCGCTCCGGCTTTTCCACGATGCGTGCGGCATCGATCTTGGTGACGCGCACGACGATGCGGTCGCTGCGCTCGCGCTCTTCGCGGACTTCGACATAGCCTTCGACCTGCGCGCTGGCGGCCGTGACTGCCAGCACCGGGTGGGCGATGCGCTTGGTGTGCAGCGTGGCGGTGGCAAAACCCAGGGCCATTGCCGCAAGCGACAGCGCTAGCGGCAGGCCGAGCCGGCGCTTGCGCGCCGCCACGGCGATTGCGACCGCGCTAAGCGCGGCGGCGGCCGCCGCCCACCAGGCCGGCTCACGGTCCGCCGTGAAATAGCCAACCATGCCGAAGCCGTAGGCGACCGGCAGCCAGGGCATCAGCCGGCCGGGCGCGAGCTCGGAGAGCGCCCATTGCGACAGCAGGCGGCGCAGGTCGTCGGCCGCAACGGCAAGCCCATCCGGCGCTACCAGGCCGGCGCGCCGGCGCGCGGCGTCGATGCCGGCCGCCCAGGCCCGCGCGCGCGACCGCGGCTGCTCCTGCTGAGACACCCCACGAACTCCACAAGCCCGCGGGAGGCAATGCTAGCGCAGCCTCAGGTTGTGCCTAGGAGAACGGTTGTGAACGCGTCACGCCTTCGCCACTTCCTTGGCGAAGGTGTCGCGCAGGCCGATGGTGCGGTTGAACACGAGCTTGCCGGGCGCGCTGTCGCGATCGGTGCAGAAATAGCCGTTGCGCTCGAACTGCACCGGCTCGGCGCCGGCTTGCGCCAGCGCCGGCTCAAGCCGCGCATCGGCCAGCACTTCCAGCGAATTCGGATTGATGTCGGCGGCGAAATTCTGCGCGTCCGGATCGGGCTTGAGGAACAGCGGATTGTAGATGCGCACCTCGGCCGGCACCGCATGCGCCGCCGACACCCAGTGAATGGTCGCCTTGACCTTGCGGCCGTCGGGCGCGTTGCCGCCTTTGGTCGCCGGATCGTAGGTGCAGCGCAGTTCGACCACTTCGCCTTTGGCGTTCTTCCTCACCTCTTTGCAGGTGATGAAATAGGCATAGCGCAGCCGCACCTCGGCGCCGGGCGACAGGCGGAAGAATTTCTTCGGCGGGTTCTCCATGAAGTCGTCGCGCTCGATGAACAGTTCGCGCCCGAACTTGATCTTGCGCGAGCCGGCCGCCGGATTGTCCGGGTGATTGACGGCGTCGAGCTCTTCCACCTGCCCTTCCGGATAGTTCTCGATCACGACCTTAAGCGGCTTGAGCACGGCCATGCGCCGCAGCGCGGTCTTGTTCAGCGCCTCGCGCACCGAAAACTCGAACATGCCGACGTCGACCACGCTGTTGGCCTTGGCGACGCCGATGCGCTTGACGAAATCGCGGATCGCTTCCGGCGGCACGCCGCGCCGGCGCAGGCCGGCAAGCGTCGGCATGCGCGGATCGTCCCAGCCCGTGACGTGGCCGTCGCGCACCAGAAGCGTCAGCACGCGCTTCGACAACACCGTGTAGCTGAGATTGAGCCGCGCGAATTCGTATTGGTGCGGCTGTGACGGCACCTTCAGCTTGGCGATGAACCAGTCGTAGAGCGGCCGATGGTCCTCGAACTCGAGCGTGCAGATCGAGTGCGTGACGTGTTCGATCGCGTCCGATTGGCCGTGCGCATAGTCGTAGCTCGGATAGATCTTCCACTGCGTGCCGGTACGCGGATGCTCGGCGTGCAGGATTCGGTACATCACCGGGTCGCGTAAGTTGATGTTGCCCGAGGCCATGTCGATCTTGGCGCGCAGCACGCGGGCGCCGTTTTCGAATTCGCCGGCGCGCATGCGGCGGAACAGGTCGAGATTTTCCTCCACGCTGCGGTCGCGGAACGGGCTGTTCCGGCCCGGCTCGGTGAGGGTGCCGCGGTTCTTGCGCATCTCCTCCTGCGTCTGGTCGTCGACATAGGCAAGCCCGGCGCGGATCAGATCCTCCGCCCATTGATAGAGCTGCTCGAAATAGTCGGAGGCGTGATAGAGGTGCACGCCCCAGTCGAAGCCGAGCCAGCGCACGTCCGCCTTGATGGCGTCGATGTATTCCTGTTCCTCCTTGACGGGGTTTGTATCGTCGAAGCGCAGATGGCAGCGGCCGCCAAATTCCTCGGCGATGCCGAAATTCAGGCAGATCGACTTGGCATGGCCGATATGGAGGTAGCCATTGGGTTCGGGCGGAAAGCGCGTCACCACCTGTTTGACGCGGCCGGCGTCGAGATCGGCCTGGACGATGTCGCGGATGAAGTCGCGGCCGGCCGCCGCCGCCTCTGCGCCTGCCATGTCGACCTTCGCCATGCTGCCTCGAATCCGCTAGCAATTGAACGGCGGGCTATGCCATGACGTGCCGTTCGGCTCAATGTCAATCGCGCTGACAGTTGTGTTCCAATTGTGGTAGACGCGGCGCCGATGAGCGTCATTGCCCGCTTTGCGCCCTCCCCGACCGGCTTTCTCCATATCGGAGGCGCCCGCACCGCCCTGTTCAACTGGCTGTTCGCCAAGCGCCACGGCGGCAAGATGCTGCTGCGCATCGAGGACACCGACCGCGAGCGCTCGACCGCCGCCGCCATCAACGCCATCATCGACGGGCTGACCTGGCTCGGCCTGACCTGGGACGGCGAGATCGTCTTCCAGTTCTCGCGCGCGGCGCGCCATCGGCAGGTCGCCGAGCAGCTCTTGGCCGCCGGCAAGGCCTATTACTGCTACGCCTCGCCGGAGGAGCTCGCCGAGATGCGCGAGGCCGCCCGTCGCGAGGGCCGCTCCAAGCTCTATGACGGCCGCTGGCGCGACCGCGACCCCGCCGAGGCCCCGCCGGGCATCAAGCCGGTGATCCGCCTCAAGGCGCCGCAGAGCGGCGAGACCGTGATCGAAGACCAGGTGCAGGGCCGCGTCACCTGGCAAAACGCCGACCTCGACGACCTGGTGCTGCTGCGCTCGGACGGCACACCGACCTACATGCTGGCGGTGGTGGTCGACGATCATGACATGGCCATTACCCACGTCATCCGCGGCGACGATCATCTGACCAACGCGGCCCGGCAAAAGCACATTTATGACGCGCTGGGCTGGGCCGTCCCGACCTTTGCCCATATCCCGCTCATCCATGGGCCGGACGGCTCGAAACTATCGAAACGCCACGGCGCGCTGGGCGTCGATGCCTACCGCGCCATGGGCTACCTGCCGGCGGCGATGCGAAACTATCTGGTCCGTCTCGGCTGGGCCCACGGCGACCAGGAAATCTTCACCACCGAAGAAATGATCGCCGCCTTCGACCTGCCGGCGATCGGCCGCTCGCCGGCGCGGTTCGATTTCGCCAAGCTGGAAAGCCTCAACGGCCATTACATTCGCGCCACCCCGGATGCCGAACTTGTGGCCGCGCTGGAGCAGCTTTTGCCGCATATCGCCGGCGGCCAGGACCTTGCAAGCCAGATGACGCCCGCGCTGCGCGCCAAGATCACGGCGGCCATGCCCGGACTGAAGGAGCGCGCCAAGACCTTGGTGGAACTGTTCGACGCCTCGCGCTTCATCTGGGCGCGCCGGCCGCTCGATCCGAACGACCAGGCCAAGGCCTTGCTCACCGACGAAGCCAAGGGCGTCATCGCCGCGCTGTTGCCGGAGCTGGAGGCGGTCAGCGACTGGAACGCCGAGGCGGTCGAAGCCGTGGTGCGGCCCTATGCCGAACGCTCCGGCCTCAAGCTCGGCGCGGTGGCGCAGCCTTTGCGGGCGGCGCTGACCGGACGCACCACCTCGCCGCCGATCTTCGACGTGCTGGCCGTGCTCGGCCGCGACGAGAGCCTTGCACGGCTGCGCGACCAGGCATCCCGCCCGGCAGTGTAAATTAGCAGGGGACCCGCCTATATAGCCGGCATGCTCAGCACTTGCGCTATCTTGCAGCGCACACTTGAATGAGCTACGCAAAATGCGGCCGGAACTCGCCCTGGCCGGCAGCCACGCCCGGCCGTAGCGCCTCCCGCGTACCGCTCGAACTCGAGGGCTCTTCGCATGGACGCCAAGACGGACAAGACCAAGACCGGCACGCTCACGGTCGGCAACAAGAACTACGATTTTCCAGTCTACGAGGGCACGATCGGCCCATCCGTCGTCGACATCGCCAAGCTCTACGGCGAGAGCGGGCTATTTACCTACGACCCCGGCTTCACCTCGACGGCGAGCTGCGAGTCCAAGATCACCTATATCGACGGCGACGAAGGCGTGCTGCTGTACCGCGGCTACCCGATCGAACAGCTGGCCGAGCACGGCGACTTCCTCGAGACCTGCTATCTTTTGCTCTACGGCGAACTGCCGACGGCGGCGCAGAAGGCCGACTTCGATTACCGCGTCACGCGCCACACCATGGTGCACGAGCAGATGAGCCGGTTCTTCCAGGGTTTCCGGCGTGACGCGCATCCGATGGCGGTGATGGTGGGTTCGGTCGGCGCGCTGTCGGCCTTCTATCACGACTCCACCGATATTTCCGATCCGCATCAACGCATGGTCGCCTCCATTCGCATGATCGCGAAGGTGCCGACCATCGCGGCGATGGCCTATAAATATTCGATCGGCCAGCCCTTCGTTTATCCGAAGAACGAGCTCGACTTCGCTTCGAACTTTCTGCGCATGTGCTTTGCCGTGCCGGCGGAGGAATACAAGCCGAACCCGGTGCTGGCGCGCGCGATGGACCGCATCTTCATTCTGCACGCCGACCACGAACAGAACGCCTCGACTTCGACGGTGCGCCTTGCCGGCTCCTCCGGAGCCAATCCTTTTGCCTGCATCGCCGCCGGCTGCGCCTGCCTGTGGGGACCGGCCCATGGCGGCGCCAACGAAGCGGCGCTCAACATGCTGCGCGAGATCGGCACGGTCGAGCGCATCCCGGAATTCATCAAGCGCGCCAAGGACAAGAACGACAGCTACCGGCTGATGGGCTTCGGCCATCGCGTTTATAAGAACTACGATCCGCGCGCCAAGATCATGCAGAAGACCTGTCATGAGGTGCTGGCCGAGCTTGGCATCAAGGACGATCCGCTGCTCGATGTCGCAATGGAGCTCGAGAAGATCGCGCTCCACGATGATTATTTCATCGAGAAGAAGCTCTATCCGAACATCGACTTCTATTCGGGCATCACGCTCAAGGCGATGGGCTTCCCGACCACCATGTTCACGGTGTTGTTCGCGGTTGCCCGCACCGTCGGCTGGATCGCGCAGTGGAAGGAAATGATCGAGGATCCGAAGCAGAAAATCGGCCGACCGCGCCAGCTCTACACTGGGGCGGCTCGGCGCGATTACACGCCGATCTCGCGGCGGAAGTAGGCTTCAGAGCCAGTCGGATTTGACGAGCCTGGCCGGCTGCGCCTTGCCATTGAGCTTCGGCGCTTTGGCGCCGTCATAGGCCCAAGTCACGAATGCGCCGCCCCAGGTGAAGCCGCCGCCAAAGGCGGCCAGCAGCAGACGATCGCCGATCTTGAGCTTGTCCTCGTAGTCCCACAGGCACAACGGGATCGTCGCCGTGGTGGTGTTGCCGTATTTCTGGATGGTGAACATCACCCGCTCGAGCGGCAGGCCGAGACGCTCGGCCGTCGTTTCGATGATACGGCGATTGGCCTGATGCGGCACCGCCCAGTCGATCATGTCGGCGGTTAGATTGTTGCGCGCCATGATCTCGTGGGTCACTTCCGTCATGCCGGCCACGGCGAATTTATAGACGGCGGCGCCTTCCTGATGGACGTAGTGCAGTCGCTTGGCGACGGTTTCGGCGGACGGCGGCATGCGGCTGCCGCCGGCTTTCTGATGAAGGTATTTGGCGCCCGAGCCGTCGGAATGCAGAACCATATCCATGATGCCATAGCCGTCGGAACTCGGCTCGAGCAATACGGCACCGGCGCCGTCGCCGAACAGCACGCAGGTGGCGCGATCGGTGTAATCGACGATCGCCGACATTTTGTCGGCCCCGACGACGACCACCTTCCTGTAGGTGCCGGCGGCGATGAACTGGTTGGCGACCGTCAGCGCGTAGAGGAAGCCCGAGCAGGCGGCCTGGATGTCGAAGCTTCCGACGCTGCGGATGCCGACCATGTCGCAGATCAAGTTGGCGGTGCAGGGATGCACGAAATCCGGCGTCACCGTCGCGCAGATCAGAAGCTCGATGTCCTCAGGCTTGGTGTTGGTCTTGGCCAGCAAGCCGCGCACGGCCTCCGCGCCCATATGCGACGAGCCCAGGCCCTCGCCTTTGAGAATGCGGCGTTCCTTGATGCCGGTGCGCTCGGTGATCCAATCGTCCGTGGTGTCGACCATGCGCGCAAGGTCCGCGTTGGTCAGCACGTCCGGCGGCACATAGCCGTGGACGGCGGTGATTGCAGCGCGGGTCGGTATGCTCAAGGGCGGGACTTCCAGCTGTCAGCCATGATCTTGCGGCCGGACGGCCGGGGTGCATCAAAGTTAGCCTGTCGGGCGCCCGGACGCCATCGTTTCGCGCGCCGGTTGGTTAAGTGGCGCGGGCGTATTCCAGAACCACGGCGGCAGCTTGGTCGCTGGGGGCCGCTCGGCCGATCGCCATTATGCCGTCAAGTCGGGCAAAAGCCTCGACTTGGCGGCGTCGTTGCGGGGTGTCGGTCAGCAACGGCAGCACGGCGGTCGCCAGCTTTTCGGCGGTGCAGTCGCGCTGCAGGAACTCAGGCACCACATTCTCGCCGAGCACCAGATTGGCCAGAATCGCGCTGGGCGCGGTAATCAATAACCGGCCCACGGCTTCCTCGACCAACGGCACCTTATAGGCGGCCGCCATCGGCACGCCGGCGAGCGCCAGTTCGAGCGTCGAGGTTCCCGACTTCGTCAGTGCCGCCCGTGCGCCGCGGAACGCGGCGTTCTTCTCGTCCGCGCCGCTGACCACGCGCGCCGGCACGCGCCAGCCGGCCAGCGCCGCACGCACAGGCTCGGCAAGCCGCGGCACCGCCGGCACGACGACCTCCAGCGGCCCCGCCCGCTCGCCGACCAGGGCGACCGCATCGCCGAAAATATGCGCCAGGCGGCGAAGTTCACCGGACCGGCTGCCCGGCAGCACCAGGAGCAGCGGCGGGTCGCTCATGCGGCGGCGCGCTTCCGCCTCATTCGGGCGCAGCTCGGCGATGCGCTCGCCGAGCGGATGCCCGACAAACGTGCAAGGTGGACCGCCGAGGCGCGTCATCGCCGCCGGTTCAAACGGCAGCAGCGCCAGCACATGATCGACATAGGCGCGCATCGCCCGGGCGCGGCCCGGCCGCCAGGCCCACACGCTTGGGCAGACATAGTCGACGATCGGGATTGACGGCATCTGCGCGCGCACTTTGCGCGCGACGCGATGGGTGAATTCGGGGCTGTCGATGATGACCAGCACGTCGGGTTTTGCGGCGACCACGGCCGCGGCGGTTTGACGAATGCGGCGCAGAATTTTCGGCAGGCTCGCCGGGATGCTGGCAAAGCCCATGATCGCCAGATCGCCGAGTGCAAACAGGCTGGTGAGCCCCTCGCCCGCCATATGCTCGCCGCCGACGCCGGAAAAGCGTGCACGCCCTTGCGTCGCCCGTTTGATCGCGGCCATGAGCGCAGCGCCGAGCCGGTCGCCGGAATCCTCGCCCGCCACCAGGAAGACATGCGGCGCGAGCGCGCTGCTCATCGCGCCGGACCCGGCACGCCGACAACGAAGATATTGGCGCGGTCGGCCGCCGCCACCACCGCTTCGGCCTCGGCGATTATGGTTTCGCCCGCCGCCACGGCGACGCCGCCAAGCCCGGCACGCGCCGCGCCCTCGATCGTCTTCGGCCCGATCGAGGGCAGATCGAAGCGGCGGTCCTGCGCCGGCTTTGGCGCCTTGACAACGACGCCATTGCCCAGGCCGGAGCGAATCCGCCCGGCCGCGCGCAATTGGGCAACGCGGTCAAGCATCGCGTCGGTGCCCTCGGCGGCCTCGACGGCCAGCACGTGCCTGTCGGCAACCACCACCGCCTGGCCGACATCGAAGGGGCCGGCGGCACGCAGATAGCCGAGGCCGACGTCGATATCGGCGCGCGCGCGCGCGGTCGGCTGCGTGCGGCCGAGCACGCCTTCCGGCACCAGGATTTCCGGCGCCACTTCGTGGGCGCCGCGCATGCGGAAGCCGTGCTGTTCGATGATGCGCCCGACGCTCGACAGCAGGTGATTGTCGCCGCCGCGGAACGCCTTGACGACCTGCGGCAGCACCTTCAACGTGAAGAAATCGGGGCGCAACTGCCACACCGAGGGCCTGACCACCGAGCCCAGCACGACGATGTCGCGGCAGCCCTTGGCGCGGGCGACGCGTGCCACCGTTCCGAACTGGCCGAGATGCACCCAATGCGGGTCGCGGCCGGCGAAATCCCTCGGCTCGGCAAATCCGCGCAACGGAAACAGCAGCACCTTGCGGCCGCGCGCCGCAACCGAATCCGCAACCGCCAGCGGCAGCGTGCCGCCGCCGCAGATCATGGCCAGCGGGCCGTCCTGCGGAGCGGTTCCGGCGAGGGTCATCTTACTCCTCGTCGCTGTCGGCGCGCTTGACCGCCATGGTGAGCGGCCGCTTGCCGGCACGGATGAAGTCGACGATTTTTCGCACGCGCGCATCGCCGCCGAAGTCGCGCTCGACTTGATCGAGCCGGGCGCGGAATTCGCCGGCGCCGAAAAACAGCGCCTGATAGGCGCGCCGGACGGTGAGGATATCGGCCTTCGTTAACCCCGAGCGCCTCATGCCGACGACATTGATACCGATCAAATTGGCCAGCGGCCCCTGCGCCATGCCCCACGGGATGATGTCGGCGCGCACGCCCGAGACGCCGACGATCATCGCGCCCTCGCCGATGCGGCAGAACTGGCGCACCGCGACGCCGCCGCCGAACACCACGTTGTCGCCGACCACGACATGCCCGCCGAGCATGATGTTGTTGGCAAACACCACGTTGTTGCCGACCTGGCAGTCATGGGCGACATGCGAACCGACCATGATGAAGCACTTGTCGCCGACACTCGTGACGCCGCGGTCCTGCGCGGTGCCGGTGTTCATGGTCACGTGCTCGCGAATGTCGCAGTCGGCGCCGACGACGAGCCTGGTCGGCTCGCCCTTGTAGCCGAACGACTGCGGCGGGCCGCCGAGCGAGGCGAAGGGGTGGATGACGGTACGAGGACCGATACTGGTGTGGCCGCTGAGATGGACATGCGCGACGAGCCGGCAGTCGTCGGCGACGGTAACGTGCGGCCCGATAACGCAATAGGGACCGATGGCGACGTTTTTGCCGATCTGAGCCCCGGCGTCGATGCGCGCCGAGGGATCGATCACGCGCGCGCTCATGCGTCGGTCAGCATGGCGCCGACTTCCGCCTCGGCGACGACTTGGCCGGCGACCTTGGCCTCGCCGCGGAACCACCACATTGTCTTGCGCTGCGCGATCTTGCGCATGTGGTATTCGATGGTGTCGCCCGGGCGGACGGGCTTGCGGAACTTGGCCTTATCGATGGTCAGGAAGAACACCGATTTCGGCACGATCGCCGGCAGGGCGGCAATGCAGAGCACGCCGGCGGTCTGCGCCATGCCTTCGATCATGAGCACCCCAGGGAACACCGGATTTTCGGGAAAGTGACCCTGGAATTGCGGTTCGTTGATCGTGACGTTCTTGATGCCGACGCCGCTTTCGTCGCCGCGGATATCGACCACGCGATCGACCATCAAAAACGGATAGCGGTGAGGCAGCATCTTGAGGACCGCCGCGATGTCGGCCGCTTCCAGCTTCTTGACCGTCTCGTCCATATCCGGCGTCTCATTCACTCTCAGCCGCTTCGCCCGCGTCTTTGCCGCGCGCCAGACGCTCGAGGATCATCATCTCACGGAACCATTGTTTAACCGGCTTGGCCGGCGTGCCTCCCCAACGCGCGCCTCGCGGCACGTCGCCGTGCACGATGCTGGTGGCGGCGATCTGCGCGCCTTCCCCGATCGTGACGTTGTTATTTAGGCCGACACGGGCGCCCAGCACAACAAAGTCTTCCAGCGTCGAGGAGCCGGAAATCCCGGTCTGTGCCACCAGCACGCAATGCCGGCCGATGCTGACATTGTGTCCGACCTGCACGAGATTGTCGATCTTGGTGCCTTCGCCGATGACGGTGTCGCGGATCGCGCCGCGGTCGATGGTCGAGCCGGCGCCGATCTCGACATCGTCCTGTATGATGACGCGGCCGACCTGCGGAATCTTGAGGTGGCCCTGCCCGCTCATGACGAAGCCGAAACCGTCCTGACCGATCTTGCAGCCGGGGTGGATGATGACGCGATCTCCGATCAGCGCATTGCTGATCGAGGCACCGGCGCCAATCGAGCAATCGCGTCCGACGCGCACTTCGGCCGCAATCACCGCATTGGCGGCGATCAAGGTTCCCGAGCCGATTTCGGCGCGCGCACCGACGACCGCGCCCGGTTCGACCGCCACGCCGTCTTCCAGTCGCGCCGTCGGATGAATGTGGGCGCCGGCCGCATCGCGCGCCTCGTAGAGCGACGACGGACGCAATGCGTGCGGGAAAAGCGCACGCGCCGTCTGCACGAACGCGCGATAGGGCTCGCGTACGACCAGGGCAACGACCCGTTTCGGCAGTTCCTTGGCAAGCGCGGCGCTGGTCAGACAGGCGCCGGCGTGGGTCGAGCCGGCAACCTCCGCAAGAGACTTCCTGTCGAAGAAGGTAATGTCGGCGGGCGACGCGCGGTCAAGCGCCGCGACGTTGACGATGCGGCGCGCCCGCGCCGAAGCCGCGGGCGGCTCCGCGCCGGTGAGACGCGCGATCTCTTCGAGCGTGAGGCCGCGCGCGTATCTTAAAAAGACAGGCTCGCTCATCGGGCCGCCGTTTTCCGGCTGCACTAGAACTTCGCGCCGCCGCTGAAGCGGAAGATCTGCGTGCGGTCGCAAATATCCACGCCGCGATTGTTTTTCTCGCAATATTGCGTCAGCGGATAAGCCACGTCGACGCGCAGCGGGCCGAGCGGCGAATCCCAGATTATGCCGGCGCCGATCGAGGAACGGACGTCAGAGAACTTGTCGAGGCCGACCTGAACCGTCTGGAACGGCGTTCCGGGCGGCGCCGCGCCCGAAGTCGGACCCTGGTAATTCCACAGCGACCCGGCATCGGCGAAGACCGCAAACTTGAGCCCGATCTCGCGCGGCAGGAAGTAGAGCGGCGTCTGGAACTCCAGGCTGCTGCCCCAATACACGCTGCCGCCGAGCGCGTCGTTGGTCGTGCCATTGGTCAGGTCGCGCGGACCCAAGCCCGCCGGGGCAAAACCGCGCACCAGGTTCGGACCCATGAAGAAGTGGTCCAGCATGCGCAGATCCTTGCCGCCCCACCCGGTCTCGTGGCCCGCCTGCAAGTGCAGCACGCCGACGACATCCGGCAGCACCTCGTAGTAATTGCGGAGATCGGCATTGGTGCGAATGAAATTCACGTCGCCGCCGACGCCGGCGAGATCGTTGGTGAAGGCAACCACCATACCGCTGGTCGGGGAGTTGATGTTATCGAGCGTGTTGTAAGTCAGCGTGTAGCCAACGAGAGAAACGGTGACCGGACCGTTCGCAAGCTCAAGACGGATCGGCAGCGATGCCGGGGTACAGGTGAGCCCGGAGGCGACGATTTTGCCGGACGGCCAACAGTTGGCAAAATCCGGCAGCGTGATGTCCTGTCGGTAGATCGAATAATGCGGCTGCAGGCTGAGTTCTTCCGTCAAAGCAAAGCCGAGGCGCAGGTTCACGCCGACGGTCTCCGAATTGTAGGACACGTAGCTCGTTGCCAGGTTCTGCTGGCCGTAGATGTCGATGCCGCCCGCCATCCGGTAGCCGAGCAGGTAAGGCTCGACGAAGGACACCTGGAAGCCCTTTGAATATTGCCCGTAGCTCAGCGACGCCTTGGCGAACTGGCCGCGGCCGAAAAGGTTGCGGTCGGCGATGCTGATTTCCGAGAGCCAGCCGTTGGCCGTCGAGTAACCGCCGGAAATGGAGAATTCGCCGGTCGGCTTCTCCTCGACATTGACGTTCACGACTACACGGTCGGGCGCGGAGCCGGGTTCGTTGGTGATCTTTACCGTCTTGAAGAAGTTCAGGTTCTTCAAGCGGCGCTCGGCACGGTCGATCAGCGCACGGTTATAGGGATCGCCCTCGCCGATATCGAATTCGCGACGGATCACGTAGTCGCGCGTGCGCGTGTTGCCGATGATGTTGATGCGCTCGATATAGGCGCGGGTGCCTTCCTCGACCACGAACACCAGGTTGATGACCTTGTTCTGGAAGTCGCGGTCGCCGCGCGGCCGTACGTTGGCAAAGGCGTAGCCGTTCTTGGCCGCCTCGATGGTCATCGCCTCGACGCTCTTTTGCACCAGGTCGGCGTTGTAGACGTTGCCGGGCGAAAGTCTGAGCTTGCCGCGCAACGCCGCCGGATCGATCAGGCGTACGTTCGAAACGACTTCGACGGTGCCGACGTGATATTGCGGGCCCTCGTCGATGTTGAACGTGATGATGAAGCCCTTTTGCGCCGGGTCATATTCGCCGATCGCCGATATGATTCGCACGTCGGCATAGCCATGCGAGAGGTAGAAGCGGCGCAGCAGATCGCGGTCGGCCTCGACGCGGTCGGCGTCGTAGATGTTGGTGCTTTGCAGGAAGCTGAGGAAGTTGGTCTCGGTCGTCTTGATGACCCGCTTCAGGCGATTGCCGGAAAAAGCGTGCAAGCCGTTGAAACGGATTTCCTTGACGGTGGTCTTCTTGCCCTCGCTGATCTCGAAGACCAGATCGACGCGGTTGTTCGGCAGTTCGATGACCTTGGGCACCACCGTGACGTCGAAATAGCCGGTGTGGTGGTAGATTTCGAGGATGCGCTGCACGTCGGCCTGCACCGTCGGCTTTGAGAAGGTGCCGCGCGGCTTGGACTGGACTTCGGCCTCGAGCTGAGTGTCCTTGGCCTTCTTATTGCCTTCGAAAGCGACCCGGTTGATCACCGGGTTTTCGACCACGGTGACGATGATCCGGCCGCCGCTGCGGTTGATGCGGACGTCGGAAAACAGGCCGGTGCCGTAAAGGGCCTTGATACCCTCGTCGATTTCGGCAGGGCCAAACTGCCCGCCCGGGCCGGCCTTGAAATACGACCGAACGGTCGCCGCTTCGACGCGGCGATTGCCCTCGACGACAATAGAATTGGCGGATTGCGCAAGCGCGACGCTTGAGGACGCAATTGTGGCCACCCCAGCACTGACAAGAAGGCCCCCGAGGACGGCTATGCTAAGAGCCAGCCCCCGCGCCCACCGCACACACAAAACCATGCGCTATGCGCCCTTTAACCCCTTGTGGCCGCCCCGCTGCGGGCCATCTGGCTGGTGACTCTAGCCCGCTTTTTACAGCGTTTTAGTGGCAGCGCAAACGAAACACAGGCCAACTTCCCCTTTCCCCTCAAAAAGTTGCCTATAGGCAACGATCAAGAGGTGGCCAAGTGCAGGATGTCATTAAAGGTTGCAAAAATCATCAACATGACAACGATTGCCAGCCCAATCCGGAACCCAACCTCCTGGGCCCGTTCGGATAGCGGCCGGCCCCGGGCGGCTTCGATTCCATAGAACAAAAGGTGACCGCCGTCGAGCAAAGGGATCGGAAACAGGTTCAAAAGCCCGATGGAAACTGACAATACCGCGGTCAGGTGCATCAGGGCGACAAAGCCGGCGGTCGCCACCTGGCCCGACACCTGGGCGATTCGGATCGGTCCGCCCAACTGATCGGCAGCCTCCCGACCGGCGAAAACCCCACCGATATAGGACAGCGTCCGATCGACCACGAACCAAGTCTCTTCGGCACCGAGGGCAACCGCCTCGAGCGGGCCGAGCTTCTGGGTCTTGATGTCACCCGCCGCCATCGACCGGCTGATGCCGAGCACGCCCAGCCGATGGGTGTTGCCGAAATTGTCCTTGACCTCCTTGAGCTGCGGCGTCGCCGTCAGCGTGATCAGACTGTTTGCCCGCTCCACCACGATCTTGAGCGGCTCGCCCGAGGAGATGCTCACGATTCGCTGCATGTCGGCGAAGCTGTCGATCTTCTCGCCGTCGATCGACAGAACGAGATCGCCTGGCTTGAAACCGGCCGCTTCGGCCGCGCTGCCCGACTGCACGGCGTCGACGCGCGCGCTGGTGGTCTGTTTGCCGACGACCATGAAAATGCCGGCGAAAATCGCGATGGCGAGGATGAAATTGGCGATCGGACCGGCTGCGACCACGGCGGCACGGGCGCCGACTTTCTGGCCGATGAAGCTGTCCTTCCTCTCGCTATCCGTCATCGACGCGGCGGCGGCGCGGTCGGGCGCGCTTGCCGCGTTCTCATCGCCGAAGAACTTCACGTAGCCGCCGAGCGGGATGGCCGAGATCTTCCAGCGTGTGCCAAGGCGGTCGAAGAAGCCGACCAGCTCAGGCCCAAAGCCGAGCGAAAAGGTCACCACTTTGATGCCGCACCAGCGCGCCACCAGGAAATGGCCAAGCTCATGAAAAAACACAACAATCGTGAGCACAAAGAGGAAGGGAACCAGGTAGCCCACGAGCCCGCCGCCAAATGCGCTCAGGCCCGTCATGATGTCCAACCCCATACCGACCTCGTCCCCGCCTCAACCGGCGCGCTAGAGTTACCGAAAGATTACTAGGATGCCTTTACGGCAATTTCAGGCAAGAGGGCCTGGGCAAGACTTCTCGCAACATGGTCAACGGCGATGGCCGCGTCGATATCGGCGGGATCAGCCAAAAGGCCGCGCGCGGCGGCCAATTCCAGTGTGGCCTCGACCAGACGGATAATCGCCGGGAAAGCGATGCGCCCGGCGATGAATTCACCGACCGCGATCTCGTCTGCGGCGTTCATGACCGTCGGCGCTGCGCCGCCCATTTCCATGACGCGGCGCGCCAGCGTCACCGCCGGAAAGCGGACCGGATCGGGTGCCTCGAAGGTCAATTCGCGTACCCGTGCCAAATCGAGACGGGTCGATGGCGTATCGATGCGGCGCGGCCAGGCCAGACAATGCGCGATCGGGATGCGCATGTCGGGCGAGCCGAGCTGCGCCACCACCGAGCCGTCGCGGAATTCGACCAGCCCATGTACGACCGATTGCGGATGCACCAGCACGTCGATCTCGTCCGGTTCGAGCCCGAACAGATGCTGCGCCTCGATGAGTTCGAGGCCCTTGTTCATCATGCTGGCGGAATCGATGGTGATGCGCGGCCCCATCGACCAGTTGGGATGGCGCAGCGCCTGCTCCGGCGTCGCCTCCTTGATCCGATCCAGCGACCAGGTGCGGAACGGGCCGCCCGATGCCGTCAGGATGATGCGCTTGACGTCCTCGCGCGGCCCGGCGCCGAGCGCCTGGAAGATGGCATTGTGCTCGCTGTCGACCGGCAGCACGTTGGCGCCGGTGCTTGCCGCCTTGCGCATGAACAGGCTGCCGGCACAGACCAGGCATTCTTTGTTGGCCAGCGCCACGGTTGCGCCGCGCTCGATCGCGGCAAGCGTCGGTTTCAGTCCGACCGCGCCGCTGATTGCCGCCATGACCCAGTCGGCCGGACGCTGGCCGGCCTCGTGGAGCGCCGCTTCGCCGGCCGCCGCCTCGATATTGCTGCCGGCGAGCGCGTCTTTCAGCTCGCGATAGGCGCCGTGATCGGCGACCACGGCGACTTTGGCGTTGACCTGGCGGGCGAGGCTGGCGAGCGCGGCGGCATTTTTCCGCGCCGTGATCGCCTCGATCTGGTAGCGCTCGGGTGCGCGCTTGATGAGATCGATGGTGCTCGCACCGATCGAGCCGGTGGCGCCGAGAATAGTAATGCGCTTGAACTCATGCGCGGGCGCCGGCTTGGAACGGGCAAGCGTGACTGTCATCACCACACCAAAAGGCCGCGCGCGGCATTGTCGAAGCCGCCGCGCATGACGCCGATGACGCAGCCGGCGAGCGCGGCCGCCCAAAAGCCGTCGAGTCTGTCCATGACGCCGCCGTGCCCGGGAATGAGATGACTGGCGTCTTTGGCGCCGAAGCGGCGCTTGACCCATGACTCGAGCAGGTCGCCGAGCTGAGCCATAATCGACAACACCAGCGCCACAACCGCAATCGTTCCTTTGTCGAACGTACCGAGATAGCCGGCGACCGCGACCGCCGCGGCGATGGCTCCGGCCGCGCCGGCAATCGCCCCCGACCAGGTCTTCTTCGGACTGATGGCCGGTGCGAGCTTGGGTCCGCCAATCGCCCGGCCGAAAAAATAGGCAAAGATGTCGGTCGACCAGACCACGGCGAACAACAGCAATATCGCCGTGAGCCCGAATTCACCGTCGGCGCGCAGCATGATTGGGGCGAGCAGCATGCAGCCGGCGTAAAGAACGCCGGCGCTCGCCCAAAGCCTGCGCTCGCGCGGCGCAAAAATGGCCGCGGCAAACGCGCCGAGCACGATCAGCAGGATCGCCACCACCGGCCGGTGGCGCCAGTCGAGCAGCGCCGCGGTCGCCATGGCGACCGCGGAAGACGACAGCATCCAGGGAAATCGCGGACCGACCACCAAATTGTGCCATTCCCACAGCACCGCAATGGCGGCGCCGCCCCAGAACAAGGCGAAAGGCCAGTCGCCGAACCATGCGACCACAATGGCCGCCGGCGCCAAAACCGCCGCCGAGACGATACGCACCATGAGATTGTGCGACGCGGACGCAGGACTGCCGGCTTTGCCTGGGTCCGATGCGGGGCTGATCTCGATCACGGAGATCAAGATCCGGTCTTGGCGACGAGGCCGCCGAAACGGCGTTCGCGCTGCTGGTAGTCGCGGATGGCCGCCTCCAAGGCCGCGCGGTCGAAGTCTGGCCAATAGGTCGGTACAAACACCAATTCGCTGTAGGCCGACTGCCACAGCAAGAAATTCGACAGCCGCTGTTCGCCGCTGGTGCGGATGATCAGATCGGGGTCGGGCAAATCCGGCGCGTCGAGAAACCCGGTGACCGTTTCGACGGCGATCTCGGCCGGCGACATTCTGCCCTGCGCGACCTCTTCGGCGATGCGGCGGACCGCGCGCGTGATCTCCTGGCGGGCGCCGTAATTGAACGCCACCACCAGATTGAGGCCATCATTGTTCTTGGTGAGCTCCTCGGCCTCGCTCAGCAGCCGTTCGATATCGGGATCGAGCGAGCGGCGCTCGCCGATGATGCGCACGCGCACATTTTGCCCGTGCAGCTCGGCCAGATCGTTGCGAATGAAGCGCCGCAGCAACCCCATCAGCTCGCCGATCTCGGACGCCGGCCGCGACCAGTTCTCGGCGCTGAAGGAAAAAATCGTGAGAAAAGAAATTCCAATTTCGCTGGCGGCGCGAACCGTGCGACGAAGCGCCTCGACTCCGCGCCGATGTCCTTCCGCGCGCGGCAGCCCGCGCGCCGCGGCCCAGCGGCCGTTGCCGTCCATGATGATGGCCACGTGCCGCGGCACCTTGATCGGCTCGCCGCTTTGCGCAGATTTGACCTCGGTCATTCAGTGACCTCAGACGGTGAGGATCTCCTTTTCTTTCGCCCCCAACATCTGATCGATCTCGGCGATGCCGGCGTCGGTCGCCTTCTGAATTTCCGCCGAAAAACGATCGTGGTCATCCTTGCTGATCTTGTGATCCTTTTCGAGCTTTTTCACGACATCGAGCGCATCGCGCCGCACGTGCCGCACGGCCACGCGCGCGTTTTCGGCGTATTTGTGCGCGATCTTGACCAATTCCCTGCGCCGCTCCTCGTTGAGCTCAGGGATTCGCAGCCGCAGTGTCTGCCCTTCGGTCGCCGGCGACAAACCCAAATTCGAATTGACGATGGCCTTTTCCACCGCGTGCACCAGCGAGCGATCCCAGACGTTGACGGATAGCAGCCGCGGCTCCGGCACGCTCACGGTCGCCACCTGATTGAGCGGCATCTGCGCGCCATAGGCGTCAACCATCACCGGGTCGAGCATGTGGGCGGAGGCGCGGCCGGTGCGCAGGCCCGCGAGCTCGGCCTTCAAGACGGCGCTGGCGCCGTGCATCCGGCGCTTGATTTCGTTCAAATCATACGTTGTGTTTGCCATGGCCTTGCCCCCGAACGGTCGCGGGCCGCTTTCCTTTTCCAGCCGGTTTTACACTCAACCGACGACTGTCGCCCGCCCTTTGCCGCGCAAAACGGCCTCGATCGCGCCCTTATCCGCGATCGAGAACACAATGATAGGCATACGGTTTTCCCGAGCAAGCGCGAAGGCGGTCGAATCCATAACCCCTAAATTCTTCTCGATTGCTTCCTGATGGCCGAGCCGCTCGTAGCGCTTGGCCTTGGGGTCCTTCTTCGGATCGGCGCTGTAGACCCCGTCGACATTGGTCGCCTTGAGAACGGCCTGCGCGTCGAGTTCGGCGGCGCGCAGCACCGCCGTCGTGTCCGTCGTAAAGAACGGGTTCCCTGTGCCGGCGGCGAGCAGAACGACCCGCCCCTTGGCAAGGTTCTTCATCGCGCGCTTGCGGTTGTAGGTCTCGCAGACAGCGGTCATGGCGAGCGCCGACAGCGTACGCGCCTCGCGCCCGGCCCGCTCGATCGCGGCCTCGAGCACCAGGCAATTCATCACCGTCGCCAGCATGCCCATGGTGTCGCCGACCGGGCGCTCGACGCCGCGTTTGGAGACTTCGACGCCGCGGAAAATGTTGCCGCCGCCGACGACGACACCGAGTTCGACGCCGAGCGAAGCGGTCGCCGCCAGATCGGCGGCGATGCGCTCAACCATGGCCTGCTCGATGCCGTAACCCTGCGAACCGGTGAGCGCCTCGCCGGACAATTTGACGATGACGCGGCGATAGAGCGGCTCAGCCATTCAATCCCCCACGCCGGCGAGCGTTTCGATCAGCTTTGCCCCGCCGCAGCCGCGACCTCCGCGGCAAAATCGGTTTCCTGCTTCTCGATGCCTTCACCGAGCGCGTAACGCACAAAGCCGGTCACCTTGATCGGGCCGCCGGCCTGGCCTTCGATCTCTTTGAGCGCCTGCGCCACGCTCTTCTTGTCGTCGAAGATGAACGGCTGCTCGAGCAGCGTCGATTCCTTGTAGAAGGTCTTCAGTCCCGACTCGACGATCTTGTCGATCACGTTAGCCGGTTTGCCCTGCTGCTTGAACTTGTCGGCGAGCACGTTCTTCTCCCGCTCCACAACGGCGGGATCGAGGCCCGACGGATCGACCGCCTGCGGATTGGCGGAGGCGACATGCATGGCGACCTGGCGCGCGATGCCGGCAAGAGCGTCGGGTTTGCCCGAGGACTCCAGGCCGACCAGCACTCCGATCTTGCCAAGACCGTCGGCGACGGAATTGTGCACGTAGGCGCCGATGACGCCCTGCTTCACCGAAAGCGAGGCGGCGCGGCGCAGCGTCATGTTCTCGCCGATCTTGGCGATGGTGTCGTTGATCGAGTCGCCGATCGTGATCGATCCGGCTTTGGCAGCCTTGATCGTCTCGACATCAGTGCCGGCGGTCAGCGCGACATCCGCGATCATCTTGACCAGGCCTTGAAAGAGATCGTTGCGCGCGACGAAGTCGGTTTCCGAATTGACTTCGACGACGACGCCCTTGGTGCCTTGCACCAGCAGACCGATCAGGCCTTCGGCCGCGACGCGGCCGGCCTTCTTGGCGGCCTTCGACAGGCCCTTCTTGCGCAGCCAATCGACCGCGGCCTGCATGTCCCCCTTGGTCTCGGTCAGCGCGCTCTTGCAGTCCATCATGCCGGCGCCGGTCGACTCGCGCAGCTCCTTGACCATTTGCGCAGAGATATTCGCCATTGATCTTTTCCTTGACTGAAGCCATCCCGCGGCCGCCCGCGGGCCTGCAACGGCGGGGCGCCTACTCGGCTTCCGCCGTCAGTTCCTTTGCCTTGGCGATCCAGCCCGGCACGCGGCCCGGCAGCCCGACCTCCTCGCCGACATTGTGCGCGGCTTTCTCGTTGAGCTCGGCGATCTGCGAGTAGTGGAAAATGCCGAGGTCGTTGAGCTGCTTTTCGATCGCCGGCGACACGCCCGGCAACTTCTTGAGGTCGTCGGCGACACCGCGCGGCCCGGGCAGTTGCTCGAAGCCGAGGTCGCCCGCCGGCGCGGTCGGGATCTCCTCCGTGACCACCGGCTTTTCCTGCGCGCCGATGTCGACGCCCATTTCGCCTTGCGCGCGCGAGATGCCGTCGATCGCCGCCTTGGCGACGAGGTCGCAATAGAGCGACACCGCGCGGCTGGCGTCATCGTTGCCGGGAATGACATAGGTGATGCCGGCCGGATCGCAATTGGTGTCGACCACGGCGGCCACCGGGATGCCGAGGCGCTGGGCTTCCTTGATGGCGATGTCCTCCTTGTTGGTGTCGATCACGAACAGGAGGTCGGGCACGCCGCCCATATCCTTGATGCCGCCGAGCGAGCGATCGAGCTTGTCGCGCTCGCGCTGCATGGTCAGGCGTTCCTTCTTGGTGTAGCCGCCGGCCTCGCCGGAGTTGAGCATCTCGTCGAGCTTGCGCAGGCGCGCGATCGAACCGGAGATGGTCTTCCAGTTGGTCAGCGTGCCGCCGAGCCAGCGCGAATTGACGTAATACTGCGCCGAGCGCTTGGCGGCGTCGGCGATGGCGTCCTGCGCCTGGCGCTTGGTGCCGACGAACAGGATGCGGCCGCCCTTGGCGACGGTGTCGCTGACCGCCTGCAACGCCTGGTGCAGCATCGGCACGGTCTGGGCGAGGTCGACGATGTGAATGTTGTTGCGGGTGCCGAAGATGTATTGCCCCATCTTCGGGTTCCAGCGGTGGGCCTGATGGCCGAAGTGCACGCCAGCTTCCAGCAGCTGACGCATCGAGTATTCAGGAAGCGCCATAACGTTCTCCGGTTGATCCGCCGCGGACGGTTGTGAGCCCTTGCGGGGCCACCGGACGGCCTTTCAAGACCCATTGTCGGGGCCTAAAGCCATTTCGTCCGCGTGAGTGATGCCGGGCTTATATAGGTGCGATTTGAGGGATGCAAGGCGGCGGTTTTGGCCGGTCCGTCAACGACTTATGGTTCGCACTACAGCGCCTCGACCGACACCACGCCGGGCACCGCCTTGATGGCGCCGGCGACCTGCGGCGAGACCTTGAAGCGGCCGGGCAGTTTGACCTCGACCTCGGTGCCCTGCTTGAGCATCAGGACGACGCTGACTTCGCCATCGCCATTGGCGGGACCAGGCCGCGCCGGTTCGAGCCGCTTGGCGACCGCCTCGATCGGTTTATCGTCGCGCAGGAACACGCGCAGACCCTTGTGATGGTTGGCGGCCGCGGCATCGAGCGGCTCGGCCGACTGGATGCGGGCGCGCACGTCGTCGCCCTGTACTTCGGCCGACAGGAACAGCAGAACCGCGGTGCCCGGCTCCAGCAGGTCGCGGTGCTCGGCGAGGCCTTCGGCGAAGATCACCGCCTCGAAATGTCCGGACGGATCGGACAGGCCGATGATGCCCATCTTGCTGCCGGTGCGCGTGCGCCGCTCGGTGCGGGCGACGACAGTTGCAGCAACGCGCCCCGCGGTCGCGCCCGCCTTGACGGCGCGGGCAAACTCCGCCCAGGGCTGCACGCGCATCTTCTTCAGCGCCGCCGCGTAATCGTCGAGCGGATGGCCGGAGAGGAAAAATCCGACCGCCTCGTATTCGCGGCGCAGGCGCTCGGCCGGCAGCCATGCCTCCACTGCCGGCAGTGCCAGCGGCTCGCGATTGCCGCCGCCGCCGAACAGTTCGCTCTGCCCGACCGCCGCCCCGTCCTGGGCGCGCTGGGCGCGAGCCAGCACGCGGTCCATCACCGCCAACACCCGGGCGCGGTTCTTCTCGAATTCGTCGAAGGCGCCGGCGGCGGCCAGCGATTCCAGCACGCGCTTGTTGACGGCGCGCGGATTGACGCGGTCGGCAAAGTCGGCGAGGTCGGCAAACCTGCGCTCGCCGCGCGCGGCGATGATCGCCTCCACCGCCTGCCGGCCGACGCCCTTCAACGCGGCAAGCGCGTAGATGATGGTGTTGCCGTCGACATCGAACGCGACGCCGGAACGGTTGATCGAGGGCGGCTCGACGCGGATGCCGAGGCGCTCGGCCTCCGCCTTGAACTCGGCGAGCTTGTCGGTATTGCCCATGTCGAGCGTCATCGAGGCGGCGAGGAATTCGACCGGGTGGTTCGCCTTCATGTAGGCGGTCTGGTAGGCGACCAGCGCGTAGGCGGCGGCGTGGCTCTTGTTGAAGCCGTATTCGGCGAAGCGCTCGAGCAGGTCGAAGATGGCGTCGGCCTGGTGACGCTCGACGCCGCGCTCGACCGCGCCGGCGACGAAATCCTTGCGCTGCGCCTGCATCTCCTTCCTGATCTTCTTGCCCATGGCGCGGCGCAACAGATCGGCCTGGCCGAGCGTGTAGCCGGCCAGGATCTGCGCGGCCTGCATCACCTGCTCCTGGTAGATGATGACGCCGAAGGTCTCCTTCAGGATCGGCTCGAGCTTGGGATGGATGTAGTCGGGCTGCTCCATGCCGTGCTTGCGCGCGCAATAGGTCGGGATGTTGGCCATCGGGCCGGGGCGGTAGAGCGCGACCAGCGCGATCACGTCCTCGAAGCGGTCGGGGCGCATGTCGAGCAGCGCGCGCCGCATGCCGGCGCTTTCCAGTTGGAACACGCCGACCGCTTCGGCATTGGCCAAGAGCTCGTAGGTCGGCTTGTCGTCGAGCGGGATGTTGGACAAATCGACGTCGACGCCGCGCCGCTTGACCAGCTTGCGGGCGACGTCGAGCACCGTGAGCGTCTTCAGGCCGAGGAAGTCGAACTTCACCAGGCCCGCCTGCTCGACCCATTTCATGTTGAACTGGGTCACCGGCATGTCGGATTTGGGATCGCGATAGAGTGGCACCAGCTCGGTGAGCGGGCGGTCGCCGATGACGATGCCGGCGGCATGGGTCGAGGCGTGGCGCGTCAGGCCCTCGAGCTTGCGCGCGATCTCGAAGGCGCGCTTGACCGTCGGATCGCTGTCGCGCTCGGCCTGCAGCTTCGGCTCGCCCTCGATTGCCTGGGCGAGCGAGATCGGCGCCGCCGGATTCTGCGGCACCAGTTTGCACAGCTTGTCGACCTGGCCGTAGGGCATCTGCAGCACGCGGCCGACGTCGCGCAGGACGCCGCGCGCCTGCAGCGTGCCGAAGGTGATGATCTGCGCCACCTGATCGCGGCCGTAGCGCTCCTGTACATAGCGGATCACCTCGTCGCGGCGGTCCTGACAGAAGTCGACGTCGAAGTCCGGCATCGACACGCGCTCGGGATTGAGGAAGCGCTCGAACAGGAGGCCGAAGCGGATCGGATCGAGGTCGGTGATGGTGAGCGCGTAGGAAACGAGCGAGCCTGCGCCGGAGCCGCGCCCCGGTCCGACCGGGATGCCCTGCGATTTGGCGTGCTGGATGAAGTCCGAGACGATGAGGAAGTAGCCCGGATATTTCATGCGGGCGATGACATCGAGCTCGAAGTCGAGGCGTTCGCGGTATTCGTCCTCGGTATGGCCGGGGGCAACGCCGGCGGTGGTCAGGCGCTGCGTCAGCCCCTCCTCGGCGCGCTTGCGCAGCTCGGCCGCCTCGTCGCGGTCGGCGGCGAAACGCGGCAGGATCGGCTGATGCGTGCGCGGTCGGAACGACGAGCGCTCGGCGATCTCGACGGTCGAGGCCAGCGCCTCCGGCAGGTCGGCAAACAGCGCCGTCATCTCGGCGCGCGACTTGAAGCGGTGCTCGACCGTGAGCTGGCGGCGGTCGCCCTCAGCAATCAGGCGGCCTTCGGCGATGCAGATCAGCGCGTCGTGGGCCTCGTAGTCGGCGGCGGTGGCGAAGAACGGCTCGTTGGTCGCGACCAGCGGAACGCCCTTGCCGTAGGCGAGATCGATCAGCACCGGCTCGGCGCGGCGCTCGGCGGCGGTGCCGTGGCGCTGCAATTCGACATAGAGCCGGTCGCCAAACAGACTGCGCAGCGCCTCGAGCCGCGAGCCGGCGAGATGGCCCTGCCCCGCGGCGATCGCCATATCGAGCGGGCCGCCGGGGCCGCCGGTCAGGCAGATGATGCCGTCGGTCTCGCCCTCGAGCCAGGCAAGCTTGAGCGCGGGCTTTTCGTTCGGCGGCGAATCCAGGAAGGCGCGCGAGGATAAACGCATCAGGCTGCGGTAGCCCTCCTCGCGCGCGGCCAGCAGCACGACGCGCGCCGGTTCGGGCGCGGTGCCGCCGTTGCGCTGGCCGTGGTCGGTGTCGGCAAAGTCGAGGGCAATGGCGCAGCCGACGATCGGCTGGATGCCGGATGCCGCCATCTTTTCGGAGAATTCGAGCGCACCGAACATGTTGTCGGTGTCGGTCAGCGCCAGCGCCGGCTGCTTGTCGGCCTTGGCGAGCTCGGCCAGCCGCGCCATCGTCAGCGCGCCTTCGAGCAGCGAATAGGACGAGTGCACGTGCAGGTGCACGAAATCGAGTTCGGCCATGGCTTCGGCGATCACGGTCCGGCTGATTCTGCGGTCCCGCTCAGATTGGGGACCGCTGGCGCCCAAGTCCACCACCAAGGCCGGCCGGCGCGGCGCTATGCCCGCTTTTCAATGGCCGGGCTTCGTCCCCCGTGTCATTCCGCGAAGTCATGCGCCGGCTCAAGGGTGCCGGCCATGACGACGCGGATACGCGACACAAACCCGACGCGACACGGGCGGTTACAGATTGCCGAGGACCTGGGTCCAGATGGCGATCATGCCGACGAACATCGCCAGCGAAGCGAGCGCGGCGGCTTCCTGCACCACAGCTTTGAACATCGAATCCCTCCCCAGAACGGACAGCGAACATAGTTCATGGTCTGTTCTAGAGTCAAGCGGAGTCCGCAAACCTGTCCAACATATTGAACGAGCCCATAAAATCTGCCTCGGCCGAGGCAAAAGCCGCCCCGTCCGCACGCGGCGCAACCGCCGGACGGCTGCGGCAATGCGTCCAGCGCCCCCAAGAGCGCATTTGACCCACATCAACCCGCAGCACTTTAGGAGCTTGTTAACTGCAATTAATGCCTCTGCTCACCCGGGTCCCCCATCCCCCAAACCCACCCGGATGGAAAAAGGCGAGCCCCGGCCGACCCAACCTCGGCTGGGGTTTTTTATTTGGCGGCCTTTGCCTCGCGCGCCGCCGGCGGGCTCATACCCGCCCGCGCGCAAAAAACTCCCGCCAGCCGAGATAGGCCGCAACCAGCACCAGCAAGATCGCACCGACCACCGGCAGGATCTGGCCGCCGGTCGCGACCGTCAAATAGATGAACACCAGTCCGGCGGCGATGCTGGTCAGATAGGTCAGCGCCATGGTCAGCTTGCCGCGCACGACGCCTCCGCGCCTCCTATTCCATCTCCACCACCCGCCCCTCACGCAAGGTCACGCGCCGGTCCATGCGCGCGGCGAGCTCCATGTTGTGGGTGGCGATGATGGTGGCAAGGCCCGAGGCGCGGATCAACTGGTCGAAGGCCTCGAACACGTGCTCGGCGGTATGGACGTCGAGATTGCCGGTCGGCTCGTCGGCGAGCAGAACCCGCGGCGCGTTGGCGACCGCCCGCGCAATGGCAACCCGCTGCTGCTCGCCGCCCGACAATTCCGCCGGCCGGTGCGTCAGCCGTTCGCCGAGACCGAGATAGGCCAAGAGCTCGCCGGCGCGCTTTCTCGCCTCGCCGCGCGACAGGCCGCGGATCATCTGCGGCAGCATCACGTTCTCGATCGCGGTGAATTCCGGCAGCAGGCGGTGGAACTGATAGACGAAGCCGATTTCCTGGCGGCGGATGCGGGTGCGCTCGTGATCGGGCAGGATCGCGGTCGAACGGCCGTCGATATAGACGTCGCCGTGATCGGCGTGCTCGAGCAGGCCGGCAATGTGCAACAGCGTCGACTTGCCGGCGCCGGAGGGCGCCACCAGCGCCACCGACTGCCCGGCCCACAGCGCGAGCTCGACGCCGTTCAGGACGTGCAGCGTCTCGTCGCCCTGCCGGTAATGGCGCTCGACGTCGTGCAAAAAGAGGATCGGCACTTCCTCGGACCGCTGCGCCGTCTCGACGCTGACGCCGACCACGCTCTCATTCATAGCGCAGCGCCTCCACCGGATCGAGGCGCGCCGCCCGCCACGACGGATAGAGCGTGGCGAGCAGCGACAGCGTCAGCGCCATCACCACCACCGCGATGGTTTCGCTCGAATCCATGTCGGCGGGCAGATGCGAGAGGAAATAAAGCTCGGGCGAGAACAGCTCGGTGCTGGTCAGCCACGACAGGAACTGGCGCAGGCTTTCGATATTGAGCGACACCAAGACGCCGAGCAGGAAGCCGACAAAGGTGCCGACCACGCCGATCGAGGCGCCGGTGATGAGAAAGACGCGCATGATGGCGCCCTGGGTCGCGCCCATGGTGCGCAGGATGGCGATGTCCTGGCCCTTGTCCTTCACCAGCATGATGAGGCCGGAGACGATGTTGAGCGCGGCCACCAGCACGATCAGCGTCAGGATGAGGAACATGACGTTGCGCTCGACCTGCAGCGCGGTGAAGAAGGTGGCGTTGCGCTGACGCCAGTCGATCATGAAGATCGGCCGCGCCGCCGCGGTCTCCACCGCCTTGCGGAAGCCGTCGACGTGATCGGGGTCGGCGGTATAGACCTCGATGGCGGTGACGTCGCCGGCGCGGTTGAAATAGGCCTGCGCCTCCTTCAGCGGCATGAAGACGAAGGCCGAGTCATACTCGGACATGCCGATCTCGAACACCGCGGCCACCTTGTAGACCTTGATGCGCGGCATGGTGCCCATCGGCGTCACCGCGCCCTGCGGCGCCACCAGCGTGATGTTGTCGCCGGAGCGCAGCGACAGCTGGTCGGCGAGCCGCCGGCCGATGGCGACGCCCTGGCCCTCGTCGAAGCCTTGCAGCGTGCCCTGCTTGATATTCTTGGCGACGGAGGGAAGCTGGTTGAGATCGGCAAGCCTGATGCCCCGCACCAGCACGCCGCCGGAATTGAACGGCGAGGATGCCAGCGCCTGGCCTTCGACGATGGGCGCGGCAAGCTTGATGCCCGGCACCTTGGCGATGCGGTCGGACACCTCCGCCCAGTCGGTCAGCGGCTTCTCCAGCGGCTGGATCAGCAGATGGCCGTTGAGGCCGAGGATCTTCTCCAGCAGCTCGTGACGGAAGCCGTTCATCACCGCCATCACGATGATCAGCGTGGCGACGCCGAGCACAATGCCGAGAAAGGAGAAGCCGGCGATGACCGAGATGAATCCTTCCTTGCGCCGCGCACGCAGGTAGCGCAGCGACAGCATCCACTCGAACGGGGAGAAGGGCCGCGTGCCGGTAGGCTCGGTCATCGACTGCTGGTTCCCACTCTTCCGGGAGTTACATGCAATTCTGGCGGATTCGTGCCGCCCGGCACACCCAAAGTCCTTGGCCGCACACAGGATTTTTGCCGGTGTCATTCCGGGGCGCCGCGCAGCGGCGAACCCGGAATCCAGAGCCCCACGCGAAAGGCTCGATTATCGATCTGGATTCCGGGTCCGCGAGCTTTGCTCGCGTCCCGGAATGACAGTTACTTTGTGAGCAGATCGAGCGCCGCCGCCGGCGTCATCATCTCGCGGCTGCCGCCGGCGCGTTTCTTCACCTCGACCTTGCCCTCGGCCAGCCCCTTGGGTCCGATCAGCACCTGCCAGGGAATGCCGATCAGGTCGGCGGTCGCGAACTTGGCGCCGGCGCGCTCGTCGCGGTCGTCATAGAGCGTCTCAACGCCCTTGGCCGTCAGCTCGGCGTAAAGCTTGGCGCAGGCGCCGTCGGTTGCTGCGTCGCCCTGCTTGAGGTTGAGGATCGCGACCTTGAACGGCGCCACCGGCTCCGGCCAGACGATGCCGGCCTCGTCGTGCGAGGCCTCGATGATGGCGGCGACCAGCCGCGACGGCCCGATGCCGTAGGAGCCGCCGTGGACCGGCACCTCCTTGCCGTCCTGCGTCTGCACCGTGGCCTTCATCGGCTCGGAATATTTGGTGCCGAAATAGAAGATATGGCCGACCTCGATACCGCGCGCGGTCACCTGCTTGTCGGCCGGCACTTTGGCGAAAGCCGCGGCATCGTGCATGTCGGAGGTCGCAGCGTATTGCGACGTCCAGCCGTCGACGATGGCTTGCAGGCCTTTGACGTCGTCGAAATCGACGTCGGCGCCCGGCACCGCCATGTCGAGATAGTCCTTGTGGCAGAACACTTCCGACTCGCCGGTCGAGGCGAGGATGATGAATTCGTGGGAGAGGTTGCCGCCGATCGGCCCCGACTCGGCGCGCATCGGGATCGATTTGAGCCCCAAGCGCGCGAAGGTGCGCAGGTAGGCGACGAACATCTTGTTGTAGGAGTGCCGGGCGCCGGCCTGATCGAGATCGAAGGAATAGGCGTCCTTCATCAGGAATTCGCGCCCGCGCATCAGGCCGAAGCGCGGCCGCACCTCGTCGCGGAATTTCCACTGGATGTGATAGAGGTTGAGCGGCAGGTCCTTGTACGACTTGACGTAGGCGCGGAAGATCTCGGTGATCATTTCCTCGTTGGTCGGCCCGTACAGCATGTCGCGCTCGTGCCGGTCCTTGATGCGCAGCATCTCCTTGCCGTAGGCCTCGTAGCGGCCGCTCTCGCGCCACAGCTCGGCCGACTGGATGATCGGCATCAGGAGTTCGATGGCGCCGGAGCGATCTTGCTCCTCGCGCACGATCCGGCAGATCTTCTGCAGCACGCGCAGGCCGAGCGGCAGGAAGGCGTAGATGCCCGCGGCTTCCTGCCGCATCATGCCCGCGCGCAGCATCAGCCGGTGCGAGACGATCTCCGCCTCTTTCGGGGTCTCGCGCAGGATGGGCAGGAAATAACGGGACAGGCGCATGGAATGGCTGACGGATTCGATGTGGCGCAGCCAGACTGAAAGCGGATCGGCTGGCAAAAGACAAGGCCCGGGCGGATTTTCCGGGAATTTATCGCCGCCTGCGGCATCTATATCCATGCTAGGGTCGCAGCACCCAAGGGACCGCAATGCCGACGCGGATAAGACGAGCCTCGAGCATGCTGGCGATCGTCGCGATCGCGCTGCACGGGCTTTTGCTCGGCCTGGCGCCGCTTGCCGCGGCGGCAGCCGATCCGTTCCAGGTGATCTGTCACAGCACCGCGGCCGCGAGCGATGCGCAGGCTCCCGGTCCGGCGGATGCGGCCTGGCACGGCTGCGAGCATTGCAATCTGTGCAGCGCCGCGGCGGCGCCGCCGGTGCTCGACGCTGTTCTTGCCGGACGGCTTGCGCCCGCTCCTCTCCTCCACGTGCTGCGGCCGGTCACGGCCAACGCCGTCCTCCATCCGGCGACCGTTTCGCCCAAGCTTGCCCAGGGACCTCCCCGCTTCGCCTGACGTCGAACCTGCGTCCGTCATCGCGAATTGGAGTCTCTGAATGTCACTGTCACTTCGGCGCTACGCCGCGCTTGCCGGCGCGGCAGCCGCATGTTTTGCAAGCCTCGCCCACGCCCACGAGATCGTCGGCAACCGCTTCTTCCCGGCAACGCTCACCGTCGACGACCCGGGCGTCAACGACGAACTGGCCCTGCCGACCATCGCGCTCACCAAAACCGGCGAGGCGCCGCGGTTCCGCCAAATCGACCTGTCGGCCGAGTTCGCAAAGCGCGTCACCGAGGACTTCGCCGTCGCCGTATCGCCGACCTGGTCGCATCTCTCCGCGCCGGGCGGACCCACCGGGCGCGGAGCCAGCGGCTTCCAGAACCTGGAGACGAGCTTCAAGTATCGCCTCTACAAGAACGAGGCGCACGAGTTCGTGCTCTCCGCCGGGCTCGAAATCGAATGGGGCGGCAGCGGCGCGCAAAGCCTGGGCGCCGAGCGTTTCTCGACCTACGCGCCGACGATCTATTTCGGCAAGGGCTTCGGCGATCTGCCGGCCGACTGGCTGCGGCCTTTTGCCGTCACCGGCGTGGTCGGTTATGAGATCCCGGGCGTATCGAAGACGGTCAATCCCGGCGACGACGGCGGATTGGACGTCGAATTCAATCCGCGCGTGCTGACCTGGGGCGGCTCGCTGCAATACAGCATGCCGTATCTGAAATCCGCCGTCGTCGATCTCGGCCTGCCGGATGTCGTCAACCACCTGATCCCGATTGTGGAAGCCTCGTTCGAAACGCCCGTCTCCAACACCTTCACCTCGGGGACCAGGACCACCGGCACCGTCAATCCCGGCATCATCTGGGCCGGCAAGTACGCGCAATTCGGCGTCGAAGCGCTGATCCCGGTCAATCGCGACAGCGGCTCAAACGTCGGCGTGATCGGCCAGCTGCACTTCTATCTCGACGACATCGCGCCGACCACCATCGGCCGCCCGATTTTCGCCAGCACAGGGAGATGAGGACGATGACAATACGAGCGCTTGTCGTGGCTGTTGTCTTGGCCGCGGCTCCGGCCGTGGCGAATGCTCATGCCATGCTCGACCATGCCTCACCTGCGGTCGGCAGCACAGTCAGCCCGGCGCCGAAAGAGCTGGTGCTGACCTTCACCGAGACTCTCGAACCGAAATTCAGCGCCATAGAGGTGCGAAACGCGTCCGGCGCTTCGATGACCTCGGGACCGGCGCGGACCAGCGGGGCGGAAATGCGTGTCGGTCTCAAACCGCTGCCGGCGGGGACTTACCGGGTGATGTGGCGTGTTCTTTCGGTGGATACCCATCGCACCACAGGGAGCTTCAGCTTTCGCGTCGGCCCGTAACGGGCAAACGCGCCACTCCGAGGCAGAGCGTGAGCGACCCGATCATTTTGGCGCGTGCAATACACTTCGCCGCCACGATCCTGGCGGCGGGCACGGTGTGCTTCATCGTGCTGGTGGCTGAGCCGGCGTGCGGCGGCGCGAAAATTTCCTCCGGCTTGCGCCGGCGGCTCGCCATCATGACCTGGGCCGCGATCGCGGTTGCCATCGCCTCGGGGGCCCTTTGGCTGGCCTTGCTCGCCGCCGACATCTACGGCGCGCCGCTGGCCGAGGTCTGCCTGCATGGCGGGCTATGGCAGGTCCAGACTGAAACCCGCTTCGGCGAGGTCTGGAGCGGGCGTCTCCTTGCCGCCCTCTTGCTCGCCGCGCTGTTGCCGTGGCGGCATTTGCGCTGGCTGCACCTCGCCGCGGCGGCCGCTCTTCTTGCGCCGCTTGCATTGATCGGTCACGCCGGTGCGACGCCGGGCATCCTCGGTCAATTGCATATCGTCTCCGATGCGATCCATCTCATCGCCGCCGGCGCCTGGCTTGGAGCTTTACCGGCCCTCGCCCTGCTGCTGACAGGGTCGCGGCAGCCACCAAAGCTTGCCCCCCGTGCCGCGGCGCGATTTTCGACGCTCGGGGTGGCCAGCGTCGCCGCGCTCCTCGCGACCGGCCTGATCAACAGCTGGATGCTGCTGAGCAGCCCGCGCGACCTGATCGCCACGGACTATGGCCGCCTGCTTGCCCTCAAGATCGGCCTGTTTGCCGCCATGCTGGCGATCGCCGCGGTCAACCGGTTCCACCTCACGCCCCGCCTGGAGAGGGCCGGCGCCCGGCGCGCTCTGGCGCGCAACAGCCTGGCGGAAACCGCCTTGGGCGCGGGCGTGCTGCTGCTGGTCGGCGCCCTTGGCAGCATGGAGCCCGCCTCGCACCACCATTTGCCGCCGCTCGACATTCCCGAGGATGCAGCCTTCGTCCACATCCACTCCGAACAGGCCATGGTGGACGTCCTCATCAACCCCGGCCGCGCCGGCCCCGCCACTGCCTCTATTCGCGTCATGAACGAAGATTCATCGGAATTCCCCGCGGACGCCGTCCGGCTCGGGCTTGAGCCACCCACCCCCGGCGGGCAGGCCATTGATCGCGCCGCGCTGCAACAAGCAGATGGAACCTGGCAGGTCGGCGGCCTGACCCTCGACGCCGGCGGCAACTGGACAGTGCGGGTGACCATCGCCGTGCCGCGCGGCCAACCGGTCGTGCTCGACGCGCCCGTCGTCATCGCGCCGGCTCGGCGATGAAAAATTGGTGACAGCGTGCCACCGATGAGCTAGCGTTTCTTACCCGCTAAGACGGCAGCCGGCGGCAAGACCGGTGTCACCTTGCGGTCCAAGTCTTGGGAGGGAAGCAAGTCCTAGGCGCGGAACACGCTGCCGCCCCAATCGAGAACAGATAAGGAATTGGGGTCAGGACGAGAACGCCGATGAGCAGGGCCTCACCGCCCTGCTCTTTTTTTATCGGCGCGGCCCGGATATGGCGGCGAGATAGTCGAAGGGGATGAGGCCGAGCTTGTAGACCGCGGCCAAGATGCCGAACACGATGCTGGCGATCACCGTCGTCCACAGCAGCTTGATCCAGACCTTGTGGACGGCCGGCGCGCCGGGATCGGTGCCTGGCGAAACGTCGCCGCTTTCCTCCTGACTGCGTACACCCCAGGGCAGCACCGCAAACAGCACCAGCCACCAGACGATGAAGTAGATCGCAAGCGCGGTTGAAATCGCCATCAGGCCTGTTCCAGTTCGACCAGGGTGCCGCAGAAGTCCTTGGGGTGCAGGAACAGCACCGGCTTGCCATGGGCGCCGATCTTGGGCTCGCCGTCGCCGAGCACGCGGGCGCCCTGCCGCTTCAGGCGGTCGCGCGCGGCGCGGATGTCGGCGACCTCGTAGCAGACGTGGTGGATGCCGCCGTCCGGATTCTTCTCGAGAAATTTCGCGATCGGCGAAGCCTCGCCGAGCGGCTCGAGCAGTTCGATCTTGGTATTGGGCAGCGTGATGAACACGGTCGAGACGCCGTGCTCCGGCTGCGCCACCTTGGCCGAAACCTCCGCGCCCAAAGTATCGCGATAGACGGCCGCAGCCTTGGCGATATCGCGCACGGCAATGGCGACGTGATTGAGACGGCCGATCATGTCTGTCCTTTCGTGAACCGGCAAGATCATCTTAGCGTCAATACTATCCGCTCGTCATTCCGGGACGGCCCGCAGGGCCGCGCCCGGAATCCAGGCTCCGCCGCAGGGATTATGGATCCCGGGTTCGCCTGCTGCGCACGCGCCCCAGAATGACCACTGTGGTTCATACCGCCAAGACGTGCACATGGCACATCGGCTTCTTGCCCCAGCGCTCGACGACGGCGGCGCGGACGGCGCGCCGCACGGCCTCGGCGACGGCGTCCGGATCACGGCGCTTGCCGCGCGGCAGGGATTCGAACGTCTGCACCACCGTGTCGTAGACCGCCTCGTACATGAGCTCGCCGGCGCGGTCGCGCTCGGGTATCCCGATCAGGTCGCAGGACGGGTCATCCGCCAGACGGCCGTCCTCGGTCAGCGCCAGCGCCACCGAAACGGCTCCGGCAAAGGACAGCCGGCGGCGATCGGCGACGGTGCGGGCGTCGGCCTCGACCAGCAGCGTGCCGTCCTTGTAGACGCGCCCGGCCGGCACTTCGTCGATGATGCGGGCGTCCGGCGCCAGCCGCACCAGATCGCCGTTGCGGCATTCGATGACGTGTTTGATGCCGCAGCGCCGGGCCAGCGCGGCGTGTTCGGTCAGATGCAACGCCTCGCCATGAACCGGAATGGCGATGCGCGGCTTGACCCATCCGAAGATCTGCTCGAGCTCGGCGCGGCGCGGATGCCCGGACACATGCACCAGATGGGTGCGGTCGGTGATGACCTCGATGCCCTGCTCGATCAGGCCGTTGATGACCCGGCCGACCGCCTTTTCGTTGCCCGGAATCGTGCGCGCCGAATAGATCACGCGGTCGCCGCGCGAGAACTTGATATCGGGATGCTGGTCCTCGGCGATGCGCGCGAGCGCGGCGCGCGGCTCGCCCTGGCTGCCGGTGCACAGGGCCACCACTTTCCGCGGCGGCAAGGCGGCATAGGCCTCGAGCGGCCGAAAGTCGGGCAGACCTTCGAAATAGCCGGTCTCGCGCGCGATCTGGACGATGCGGTCCATGGCGCGGCCGACCACCACCACCTCGCGCCCGGCGGCGCGCGCCGCCTCGGCGACGGCGCGCAAGCGCGCCGCATTGGAGGCGAATGTCGTCACCGCGACGCGGCCCGGCGCAGTCCTGATCAAATCGGCGATGCATTTGGCGACGTCGGCCTCCGACGGCGAGCGGCCCTCGCGCACGGCGTTGGTGGAATCGCCGACCAGCGCCAGGCAGCCTTCGTCACCGAGCGCGCGCAGCTTCTTTTCGTCGGTGGCGTCGCCCAGGATGGGCGTTGGGTCGATCTTCCAGTCGCCGGTGTGCAGTACGTTGCCGAGCGGCGTGCGAATGATGAGCGCGTTCGATTCCGGGATCGAATGTGCCATGGTGACGAGCTCGATATCGAACGGCCCCACCGAAAAGCGGCTGCCGAGCCCGACCACCGTCACCGGGATTTTCGGCGCGCCCGGCTCGGTCGCGCATTTGGCTTCGAGCAAAGCCGCCGAGAACGGCGTGGCGAAGACCGGCACCTTGAGCTTCGGCCACAGGTCGAGCAGCGCGCCGAAATGATCTTCGTGCGCATGGGTGAGGACGATGCCGGCGAGATTCTTGCGTTCCTCCACCAGGTAGCGGATGTCGGGCAAGATAAGGTCGACGCCGGGCAGGTGCTCTTCCGAGGCAAAGGACACGCCGAGGTCGACCGCAAGCCAGCGCCGCTCGCGTTCCGGGCCAAGACCGTAGATCGACAGGTTCATGCCGATCTCGCCGACGCCGCCCAGCGGCGCGAACACCAATTCCTGGTTGGTCGCTTGCGCCATGGTCAAAGTCCGAACACATCACCGGCGGTCACGGCGGTAACACCGTTTGCAGTCCTCAGCAGCAGCCGCCCCGCCTCATCCAGGCCTTCGAGACGGCCCGACAATTCGCGGTCGGGCAGCCGCACACAAATATCCCGGCCGAGATTGGCTGAGCGCTTGAGCCAGTCGGCGCGGATCGCAGCAAAGCCCTCCCCCTTCCGCCATTGCGACAGGCGGCGATCCATCGCCGGCCCGAGGCCGGCAAACATGCGCGCGGGCGCAACCTCCGCGCCGTTTGCCGCAAGATCGGTCGCCGGGTGGTTGGTACTGTCCGGGTGGGAAGCGCAATTCACCCCGAAGCCGATGGCGACCGCGAACCCCCCTTCGCTGCCGCCTTCGATCAGGATGCCGGCTAGTTTCCGGCCGCCGAGCAGGAGATCGTTCGGCCATTTCACCGCCAGCGAGGGGGCAAGCTGCGGCGC
>Ga0070741_10002266_pt1 | contig 52775 bp, 38 predicted proteins | sample Coa_R1_4_FD_66440 | JGI IMG/M metagenome (GOLD analysis project Ga0070741, IMG submission 66440) | Surface soil microbial communities from Centralia Pennsylvania, which are recovering from an underground coalmine fire - Coalmine... | ecosystem: Environmental > Terrestrial > Soil > Unclassified ... | reverse complement strand
GCCAACCACACCCTCATCAAGCACGAGTACATCCGCATCACCGCAACTCGCAAATAACCCAGCTTCAGAGAAGACGCCGGCTGCCCCATCAAAACCGTCCAACCTCCGCGCCCGATGCGCATCCAAACGCGCAGGAGCACCGACATGTCGATCCAATCCACCGCGCAGAAGCAGCTCGAATCCCGTCTCCCCAAAGTCATCGACGCCCGTACCCACGGCATCATCGATTACTGCCACGCCGCCTTCTTCCTCGGCATGGCCTGGTTCTGCCGCAAGAGCAACCGCCCCGCCGCGCTTGCCTCCCTCATCACCGGCTCCTTCATCCTCGCCGAATCCCTCCTCACCGACTATCCGCTCGGCGCCTTCAAAGTCATCCCCTTCGGCACGCACGGCCGCATGGACACCGGCTTCGCCGCGTCCTCTCCCATCATGCCGCGCCTGTTCGGCTTTGGCGGAACTCCCGCCGCGCGCGTCTTCCAGGGCAACGGCCTCATGGAAGCCGCCGTCGTCGGTATGACCGACTTCTCCAGCGAACGCGCCCACGCTGAAAGCGGCCGCGCCCACACTCAAGTAGAGCGCGCCCACGCCGAAGCCGCCTGAACGCGAACGCCTAATTCGCCGACGGCTTCTCAACGCTCTCAATCACCAACACCTTCGCCGGTGCCTTCGTCGCCTCCAGCTTCAGCCCAAGCTGCTCCTGGATCGCCGTAAACAACGGCGGCGGTGCGTCCGCGGTCGCTGCGTTGTCTGCGGTGTTCTGCGGCGGAATCCTTCCCCCATACTGCGACTCATCCGGCGTCCATCGCAGCATCAGGTCATAGCGGTCCTTTAGTCCCGTCTGGTCCAACACCGGCCGGTCCAGAATCCCCTGCATCATCATGGCAAACTCTTCCATGCTCCCATTCCGCATCCGCATCTGGCCCGGCGGCCCACCCATCCCCGGAGGACTATTCGGATCAGCTCCGCTCTTCATCAGCTTCGACCCCGTCTTCGCCACCGACAGCACATACACCGACAGCTCCTTCTTGTCCTCATGAAACTTCAGCGCAAAGCGGTCCGCCAGCAGCTTCCGCACGATCCCCCTCGCCTGCTCCAGGCTCGGCAAGCCCTCGTGATCCGGAAGAATGTCCATGTCAAAGTGATCCGATTTGATCCAATCCGGCCCTCCGATGACCTGCGTCGGGTGCAGGTTATACGCCAGCGTAATCATGCCTTCGACCGTGAAGTTCCCCGCCATCACATGCCGTCCCTGCAGCCAGAACCCGTTGCGCGGGTGGTTCGGATCGGTCAGCTTAATCGTCGCCACCTCGTACCCGGGCTGAAGCTTCGGGTCCATCAGGCTCAGCGCCGGATTCGCCTTCGGAATCTCCCACGCCGCTTCCGCGCTCACATGCTCCAGCGTCAGCGGAAGCTCATGCCCTCCCTGGTTCCACGTTCCCACGGCCATCTTCCCATCCGGCGTCACCTTGCCGTCATAGCTCACATCCATGCCCAGGATCGTGAACTTCAGCGCGCCACCATCCAGTGACAGCGTCGTTGTGCCCATACTGCCCGGCCCCTGGTCGATGCTGTAGATCCTTCCCTTCAGCGCGCCATCGGCTTTGCTTACCTGCAGCACCACGCGAAGATCCTGCTGTCCCGCATGCAGCGTCCCCTGCCAGGTCTGCGGCGAATCCTGTGCGCACGCACCCACACCCAGCAGCGCAGCCACTACACCGACCAACATCCCCAGTCTCTTCATGTGATCTCCTCGGAAACGTCTCCCATCCTAAACTCGCCGCAGTCCTGTCCAGTTAACATGGCATCACTCGCGAACACCCCTCGCATCGCCACCTCTCTTTAAGACCACTGCCCATCAAGTTCTACTCTCTGCCTCTACTCTCTACTCTCTAACCTCTACTCACTACTCGTCGTACCATAATCCGCATGTCCGCCACACCCGACACTACCATCCGCTGCGCAGTCCTCGGCTTCGGCCTCGCCGGAAAAGTCTTCCACTGCCCCTTCATCGCCGCCGTCCCCGGCCTGGAATTGACTTCGATCGTCCAGCGCAAAGGCGACGAAGCCGCCCAGGCCTACCCCTCCGCGCGCATCCTCCGCTCCATCGACGAAGCCTTCGCCGACCCCACCATCGACCTCATCGTCGTCGCCACACCCAACGAGACCCACTTCGACCTCGCCTCGCAGGCGCTCCAGGCCGGCAAGCACGTCGTCGTCGACAAGCCCATCACCTCTTCCGCCAAATCCGCACAAGCGCTCGCCTCCCTCGCCAAAGCCCACAGCCGCATCCTCGCGCCCTTCCACAACCGCCGCTGGGACGGCGACTTCCTCACCGTCCGCAAGCTCCTCCTCGACAACACCCTCGGCCGCCCCATCGAAATCACCTCCCGCTTCGACCGCTACCGCCCCCTCCAGCGCCCCGACACCTGGAAAGAATCCGCCGCCGCCTCTACCGGCCTCCTCTACGACCTCGGCCCCCACCTCGTCGACCAGGCACTCGCGCTCTTCGGTCCGCCCGCGCGCCTCACCGCCTTCATCCACCACGACCGCGACACCACCGACATCGACGACGCCTTCGACATCACCCTCGAATACGACCGCGGCTTCGGCCACACGCTCCGCTACATCTCCGCCGCCACCATGCTCGCGCCCGATCCCTCACCGCGCTTCCTCATCCACGGCACCCACGGCAGCTACCGCAAATTCGGCGTCGACCCCCAGGAGCCTACCCTCGTCAACACCAACGACCGACCGCCGCGCCTCGGCAGCGCCCAGCCCTGGCTGCCTGAACCCGACTCCGCCTGGGGCACCCTCACCTCCGCCGCCGAGCTCACGCAGAACACCCAGCTCACCCGCTCCACCTACCCCACCATCCCCGGCGACTACCGCCAGTTCTACGCCAACGTCCGCGACGCCATCCTCCGCCGCGCCCCACTCGCCGTCACGCCAGAAGACGCCTTCCGCACCCTCCGCCTCCTCGACCTCGCCCGCCAATCCAGCGAACTCCGCCGCACCCTCCCCGTCACCTTCGACTAACCCTCGCATCCCGCCACAACCCGGGTGGCCTACCCTTTCGCAGCTTCATCGCGAAAGGGTGGGTTGTCGCGCGTTAAGACGCGCGATGATTCGCAGGATGACAGCCGCCCAACACCGCATCGTGTACTCTTGCACGCAATGTCGCGCCCATCCATCCTCTGCATCAGCACCTACGAAAAAGGCCAGGCCTTCCTCCGAGAAGCCGCTGCGCTCGGCTGCGACATCCACCTCCTCACCGTCCACAAGCTTCGCGACGCCGACTGGCCGCGCGACATCCTCGCCGGCCTCCACACCATCCCCGAAGACCTCACCCCCGAGCAAACTCTCCCGCACATCGCCAACCTCATGCGCCACATTCCCATCGTGCGCATCGTTCCACTCGACGAATTCGACCTCGAAACCGCCGCCCTCGCGCGCGAGCACCTGCGCCTCCCCGGCCTCGGCCAGACCGCCACCCGCTTCTTCCGCGACAAGCTCGCCATGCGCGAAGCCGCCGCCCGCGCCGGCGTCCCCGTCCCCGCATTCTCCTCCGTCGCCAACCACGACGCCCTCTGGCGATTCCTCTCCACCACCGAAGGCCCCTGGCTCCTCAAGCCACGCTGGTCCGCCTCCGCCATCGGGATCCACAAATTCAATTCCGCCGACGAAGTCTGGCCTATCCTCGAACGCCTCGGCGACGCCGCCACCAATCACCTCGTTGAGCGCTTCGTCCCCGGCGACATCTTCCACGTCGAAGGCATCACCTGGAACGGCAACGTCCTCTTCGCCGCGCCGCACAAATACGGACAGCCGCCCTTCGAAACCATGCACACCGGCGGCATCTTCTCCACCCGTGCCATTGATCGCAGCAGCGCCGACGCCGCCGAACTTCTAGCCATTCACGCCGCTACGCTCCAGGCTTTAGGCATGCAAGCCGGCGTCACTCACTCCGAATTCATCCGTGCTCACGCCGACGGCCGCTTCTACTTCCTCGAAACCGCCGCTCGCGTCGGCGGAGCCTACATTGCCGAGGTCGTCGAGCACGCAGCTGGAATCAATCCCTGGATCGAGTGGGCCCGCATCGAAGTCGCACTAGCCCGAATCGAGCAGTACCAACTCCCGCCCATCCGCCCCGACTACGCCGGCAGCCTCATCTCACTCGCCCGCCAGGAATGGCCCGACACCTCCGCCTACACCGACCCCGAGATCGTCCACCGCCTCTCGAAGCTCCACCACGCCGGCCTCATCCTCCGCAGCCCCGACCCCGCGCGCATCGAATCCCTCCTGCGCGACTACACCGCCCGCTTCCTCACCGACTTCTACGCCCGCCTCGACGCCCCCGCCAAACCCACCGCCTGAAAGAATCAATTTCGGCAGTGATCTCTTGATGCCGTCGATCTCTTGATGCCGTCATCCTGAGCCGTAGGCGAAGGACCTCCGTATTTTGGACCACCACCGGAGCCGGGTGCCACGATCTGGGTGCCCCATCCTCGACGGCGCAGCCGGCAGGGTGGGGTATCGCGCGTGGTAGCGCGCGAGTGTCTTTGCTTTTGCCCTTGCTGTTGCTCTTGCTGTTGCTTTTCTTTTTGTCATCCCCGAAGGGGATCTGCGTTTGCTGTTGCTGCTGCCGTTGCCGTTGCTGTTGCTCTTGCCTTTGCCTTAACTCACAACTGAAAACTCGAAACTCAAAACTGATTCAGACCGCCTTTGCTTTTGCCGCTGCTTTTCTACCCCGAGAGAACGGTATCTTACAATCGTGACCATGCCGCTCAACCGCAGATCCTTCCTCCAGAGCGCCCTCCTCGCCGCCAGCGCCCTCAAGCTCCGCGCCCTCACCAGCAACATCTCCGCAACAACAAACGACCTCCGCGCAAACTTCCGCACGCCCCCCAAAAAATTCCGCCCCATCGTCCGCTGGTGGTGGCCCGGCGACGACGTCACCGAAACCGAGCTCCTCCGCGAGCTCTCCGCGCTCGACGATGCCTGGTTCGGCGGCGCTGAAATCCAGGCCTTCAACAAAGCCTTCAGCCCTGAAGAACTCTCCACCCGGCTCGATCGCATCAACGGCTTCGCCACCGACACCTTCTTCCGTCACGTCGCCACCGCCGCCCAAGGCGCCCGCGATCGCGGCCTCTTCATCGACTACACGTTCGGCTCCGGCTGGCCCTTCGGCGGCGGCTTCGCCATCACGCCCGAGCTCGCCGCCATCGAGCTCCGCTCCTCGCATCTGTCTGTTGAAGGCCCCGCCACCTTTCACTCGCGCCTTCAAATTCCCTCCATCACTGACGGCGACCCACTCCACGGCTCCGAGACCCTGAACGGCCTGCCCGCCGGCTGGGCAGAGCGCATGCAGAACCGCGCAAAAATCGCCGCTGTCATCGCTGTCCGCGGCTCCGAACCGCAGTTCGCCTTCCATCAACAGGACGGTCGCGGCCGCGCCGTCTTCAAACCCGGCGAGCTGGTCCACGACACCGCCATCGACCTCACCGCGAACCTCCAGCCCGACGGCCTCCTGCACTGGGAGATCCCCGCCGGCACATGGCAGCTCTTCGTCTTCCGTTCCATGCCCACCGGCCAGCGGCTCAACGCCGGCGCAGGCGCCGGTCCGCAGCTCGTCATGGATCACCTCAGCGCCGACGCCTTCCGCGCTCACGCCCATCGCGTCGGCGACGCCGCCGTCCCATTCCTCAAAGAGTTTTTCGGCAAGGGCATGCGCGCCATCTTCTGCGACAGCCTCGAGGTGCGCGGCAATATCTTCTGGAGCGATGACTTCCTCGCCGAATTCAAGCGCCGCCGCGGCTACGATCTCCAGCCCTTTCTCCCCGTCCTCCAGGTGCAGAGAGCCAACCTGCCTTACGCGCGCTTCTATGAAATGCCGTTCTTCGACATCAAAGACATCGGCGATCAGGTCCGCCACGACTATCGCCTCACCGTCGCAGAGCTCATGACCGAGCGCTTCTACAGCCAGTTCAATCGCTGGGCGCACGACCACAACCTGCTCTCCCGCACCCAGGCTCACGGGGCTCCGGTCGACGTCCTGCGCGTCTACGAAGAGGCCGACATCCCGGAGACCGAACAGCTCTACGACGAAGGCTGCTACGACTTCCTCAAGCTCGCCTCCTCAGCTGCGCACATCAACGGCCGCGCCCTCGTCGGCAGCGAGTCCTTCGTCTGGCCCAACGCGGCCTACCAAACCACCCCAGAAAAGATGAAGCTCGCCGCCGATGAGCTCTTCACCGCCGGCATCAATGCCATCGTCTTTCACGGCTTCGCCTATCAGGTGCCGGATTTCCCCGCGCCCGGCTGGCATCCGTTCTGCGGAATCTATAGCTCCGGCAACTACTCGTCGCAGTTCAACGAGCTCAACCCGCTCTGGCCCTACTTCGCCCAGGTCAACCGCTACCTCAGTCGCCTGCAGTTCATCCTTCAGTCCGCAAAAACCGTCCCCGCCGTCGCACTCTTCCGCGACACCCTCACACACGGCGCCGAAGAGCAACCGCCCACCCCGCCTCTGAACCAGGCCATCACGGACGCCGGCTACTTCTACGACCACATCAACGGCGACTCGCTCCTCCACTGCAAAGTCGAAAACAAATCGTTGATCACCGTCGCCGGAACAAAATACCGCGCCCTCGTTCTTCCCTCTATCAACTCACTGCCCGCAGACGTCGCCGAAAAGATCGAGTCCTCCGCCTCCGCCGGCCTTCCCGTTCTCTTTTCAGGCGATCTCCCCACACGCGCCAGCGGCTTCACCTCTCACCTCGATGCCAATCAGCGCGTCGAACGCGCGATGACTCGCATCCGCAGCCATCCATCCTTCCACGCACAGCCAAAGATCCCGGACCTCATCTCCACCCTCCGCACCGTCGCCGCTCCAAACATTCGCTTCCGCGGTGAATCCTTCTTCTTCATCCAGAAGCAACTCGACAGCACTTCCCTGTTCTTCCTGCGCAACGAATCCGATCAGGCGCGCAAACTCGACGCTGAATTTGACGCCCGGGGCATACCCGAACTCTGGGACCCATGGACGGGCGAGATCACTACGCTTCCATTCACCAGAGCCGGCGCCAACAGATTCGCCATCAAGCTCGATCTCGATCCCCTCTCATCCGCGCTGATCGCCTTCAGCCCGGACTCCGCCCAGCGTCCTTTCCCCGCGAAGGCGTCTTCCTCGACCGAAATCGTGAGACTGCAGGCGATCGGAACCACCGGCTGGACCCTGGTTGCCACCGAGTCCCTTCCCGAACACGGCTCCCGGACCATCCGCCGCACCCTTCCCCTGCTGATCGACTGGTCCCTCGACCCGGACCTCCGCAGCTTCTCCGGCCGCGGCGTCTACACCACCAGCTTCACCGTTCCTTCCGATCTCCACGACGGCCGCGTCACCCTCGACCTCGGCGACGTTCGCGAGGTCGCCGACGTCAAGATCAACGGCACACCTGTCGGCTCCCTCCTGCTGCGTCCCTACGCCATCGACATCACAGCGCACGTTCGTCCCGGCGAAAACGCGCTCGAGATCGCCGTTACCAACACCCTCTTCAACGCCATGGCCCTGCGCACCCCCAGAGCCTTCGCCCCCGGCCCCACCGAAAACAGCTCCGGACTGATGTCCGGCGGCCTCATCGGCCCAGTCCGCATAATCTACACGCGCGCAAAGTCTTGACTTGAAAGGAGTTACGGCCTGAATCCGCAGCCTCCCTGTGAGGCTTACCCCTTTCGAATCAAGACTTTGCGTAAAACAGCCCCTGAAGTCCAGGCCTAACTAACCTGTTTCGAAGACTTTGCGCAAAAACAGGGGGAGGGGGTACCCCCCTCCCCCCTTAAATTGCGCAAAGTCTTCGAAAGGTGATCCAGCTTCTCGATCGCGGCATTTCGTGGATTCAATGGACTCAGACCTTGCCGAGAAGCAAGATACAAACGGGGGAGTTCTTGAAGCGATCAAGTTTGAGCGCCGCCAGGTCTGCGAGTTCTGACCCTCTCCACGCGGCAGAAGACGGCCAGATTCCCCGTGAGAACTGGGCCGGCAATTACCGCTACAGCACGGACAAAGTCCTCCAACCCTCGACTTTGGCTGAGGTCCAGGACGCGGTACGCTCTGTCGATAAGGCGCGCGCGCTCGGCACGCGCCATTGTTTCAATGGCATCGCAGACTCCGCCGAAGCTCAAATCTCTACCCTGCGTCTCAACGCATTCAAGCTGAGCGCGGACCACAGAACCGTTACCGTCGGCGCCGGCGTGAGATACGGTGATCTCGCGTTACAGCTCGATCGGGCCGGCTTCGCGCTGGATAACATGGCGAGCCTTCCGCACATCTCTGTTGCTGGATCGATCGCCACAGCAACCCACGGCTCAGGCTTACACAACGGCAGTCTGGCGAGTGCGGTTAGCGGGCTCGAAATAGTGGCGGCAGACGGCTCTATTCACACGTTGACTCGCGCGACGGATGGCGAGCGTTTTGCCGGAGCGGTCGTTGGCCTGGGCGCGTTCGGGATTGTAACGAGCGTGACACTGGACGTGCGGCCCCGATATGAGATGACACAGGTGGTCTACCGCGATCTGGATTTTGCTCAACTCGAGCACAATCTCGAAGCAATCATGACCGCGGGCTACAGCGTCTCCCTGTTCACGAATTGGCAGGACGAGACGGCCGACCAGGTCTGGATCAAGCGCCGTGTCGACCAGGGCGGCGTGCCAGCTCCAGCTCCGGTGTTCTACGGGGCCACTCTGGCCAAAGATAACGTTCATCCGGTGCCCGGCGAAGACCCGGTGAGAACCACCGATCAAATGAATGAGGTTGGCCCATGGTATGAGCGCCTTCCCCACTTCAAGATGGAATTCACGCCTTCTGTTGGGCAGGAGATCCAGACGGAATACTTCGTGCCGTTTGAACGAGGCTACGAGGCGATCCGCGCGGTGGAGAGTCTACGCGACCAGATCACACCTCACCTTTTCGTTACTGAGCTGCGAGCCGTAGCCCCCGACGACCTCTGGATGAGCATGGCATACAAGCGCCGCTCCCTTGCGATTCATTTCACATGGAAACCTGAGCCCATTGCGGTCGGCAGGATGATCCCGCAGATCGAAGCAAGACTCGCCCCGTTTCAGCCGCGGCCTCACTGGGGCAAGCTCTTCGCGCTGAAGGCAGATCAACTCGGCGTGGTGTATCCCCGCTGGAATGACTTCAAAGAGCTCGCGCAGCAGTTTGATCCGACCGGCAAATTCCGCAACCGCTACATGGACGATGCGGTTTGGGGATAGCCGCGCCTCCAGATGGAGGTCGAGTGCAAGTGACGGCCCTTTATCCGCGATTGAAGAGATTCCTTAGCGCGTCCAGCGGCTGGCAATTGAGCACGTCCGATTTCTCCAGACCGGCGCGGCGGGCCTGCTCCAAGCCGTAGCGAATCGTGCGGTACTCACCGGTACTGTGCGAGTCAGTCGAGATGGCGATTCTGATTCCCGCCTCCCGCACAAGTCTTGCATTCTCGGCAGAGAGATCGAGCCGGTCGGGACTGGAGTTTATTTCGAAGAAGCACCGCCTGTCTTTGGCATGCTCGATGATGCGCTCGAAGTCCAGTTCGTAGCCGGGGCGCTTCAGGAGCAGACGGCCAGTAGCGTGGCCCAGGATTGTGAAGTAGCGGTTATCCATCGCGCGCAAGACACGCTCGGTCTGCTGTTCCCTGCTCATCGCAAAGCGCGAGTGGATGGAGCAGACGGTGTAATCGAGCTCGCGCAGGATGTCATCGGGAAGATCGAGTGCACCGTCGGCGAGGATGTCGACCTCTGCGGACTTGAGCACGCGAAACCCCGACAGGCGGGCGTTGAGCTCGTCGATGGTTCGTAGCTGGCCGCGCAGGTCTTTGATGGACTGGCCATTCGCAATCTTGAGACTCGGCGAATGATCGGTGATGCCGATGTATTCGTAGCCGAGTTCCTGTGCCGCGTGCGCCATCTCTTCAACGGAATCGGCTCCATCGCTCCCGAAGGTGTGGGTGTGCAGGTCGCCGCGAATGTCCTGGTGTGTGACCAGCTGCGGCAGCGTTCCTTTGCGCGATTGGTTGACTTCATCAAGGCCTTCGCGGAGTTCAGGCGGAATGAACTGCATCTGGAAACGCTTGTAAAAAGCGTCTTCGGACGGGAATGCAGCGGTCTTTTCGAGTGCAGTGAGGCTGCCGGTCACACGGCTCAATTTGCGCAGATGCGCCGCCGAACCCGTTCCGCGGATGAGACAGAAGCCCCAGTTCTTCTTCTGAGCGCGTTCAAGACAGAGGAGCGGGCCGGATGACAGTGAGTATGTCGCTGTTGAGGCGGTGGAGTCGATCAGAGACGTGCGGCCGCCGTAACGCTGCATGACTTCGACAACCTTATTGAAGTCGTGCGCCTGCACGAGAAAGTCGAATCTGCCGATGATCTCGACGCGGCGGCGGTACTCGCCCACAGCTTCGACGCGTTCTGCGCCGGCTTTGTTGAGCAGGAACTTCGCAAGTGACTCGGCGAGCGGATGGGCGTGATAGAGCAGGATGGTCTGGGTCTCGATGAGACCGTAGCGAACGTGCTGGGCCATGCGAGCGCCGAATATGCTCTCGATCTGCCCGCTGTCGAGAGCGGAACGGAGTGCCTCGATCGTGGAGATGCCAAGCTTTTTGTAGATGCGAAGGACACGCCGCGGGTCAAGGCGCGGATGCACGCTGAGCTCGACCAGTTCGGGTGTGGAGTTCGAGCGGATCTTCTCGAGAGTTTTGAGGGTGCCTGTTTCGACGATCTCGCGAATGGCGCCGCTGATTGCGTCGCCGATGCCAGCGTAGACGCGCAGATCGGCGTTACTGCGGACCAGCTCGTCGACGCTCTCGCCTAATCCGCGAACGACGGCGGCCGCGCGGCGGTACGCGCGAACCTTGTATGGATTCGCCTTCTCCAGCGTGAGCATCTGCGCGAGCGAGGAGAGGCGGTCGACCGTCTGCGGCACACCTCATTGGGATGCGCGGCTGGATGCGCGAAAACAGACGGTGTGTTTGGTGATGGATTTGTGGTGAGCGGGCTGGGGCTCGAACCCAGGACCAGCGCCTTAAAAGGGCGATCTGGTCCGCGGCGCACCGGGTTGCAAGGGACCGCAAAACATGCAAAATTCCCACTGTTCACTGGCTTATTTGCGATTCACTTAGGAAGGAAACATTGCAAGGAGTCGCATCGGAATTTGGGGAAAAGTATCACTTTTGTATCATTTTTGCGTTAGCATCGATCCGGCGATGCCTGATCGCCGGGGAGGCGCGAGTGCCACGCAAAGCGAAAGAAGTGGTCGGCGTCTATGAACTTGAGCCTGGCCTTTGGTGCGGACGGTACCGCACCCCGGATGGAAAGCTTATACGGAAACGGTTCGGCTCCGACCGCAAGGCCGCTGTCGCTTGGGTAGAAGAGGCCCGCACCATCCGCCGGAATAACGCCGCGGAACTACCGGCCACGGCCATCCTCCACAAACAGAAGAAGGCGACAGCCGAACCGCCGAAAGTGACAGTCGGCCTGCTTTGCGACGAGTTCCTCAGGTATGTGAAGTCGCATCCGGATGAATACCGCGACCAGAAGAATCCGCCTCGACGAATCGAGCAGATCAGGACCGAGTTCGGCGACCGACCCGCTGAGACACTGAAGAGCTCAGAGATCGAGGAGTGGCTTGACAGTGTTCAAGAGGACCGCGAAGTGTCAAACGCCACAATCAACAAGCTACGCGGTACGTTCTCGATGCTATACAAGCACGGCAAGCGCAAAGACCTCATCGATCTGAACCCTGCGGCGGATGTGCCCTTGCGCGACGTGGGTGAAAGCATCGAACGATTCCTCTCGACCGCTGAGGAGAAGCGGCTACGCGCGGTGCTTGAAGCCGATATCGCAGCTCACGCGGAACACGCAGTCCTCAAGGATGAGGCTGTTGAACGCCTGCTGGAATTTGACGTCTCTCTGCGCTCGGGAATGCGGAAGAGTGAGCAATATAATCTGCGCTGGCCTGACATTGACTACAACCGCAAAATCATGCGACTTCGGAAAACGAAGAACGGGAAGCCGCGTAACGCCTTTATGATCGACGACACGATTCGGGCCCTCAAACAGTTGCATGAAATTTATTTGCGACGATCCGATCGTCAGCGCAAGCAGGGTTTGGAGCTGGACGACAAGGTGTTCTCGAAGGTAGAGAACAAGAAGTGGTGGTTAGCCGCTGTCAAACAGGCGAAGATCAAGAATTACCGTTGGCATGATAATCGGCATACCTTCTGCTCCAGGTTGGTACAGGCCGGAGTTCATCTCAAAGTGGTCCAAGAGGCTGCCGGGCATCAGACCATAGCCTCCACAATGCGCTACGCTCACTTCGCGCCCTCACAAGTCGTCGACGCCATGGCCGTTCTTAATTGGCAAGGCGGCGCGGCCACCTGAAACGTATCCAGCCGAAGCAGCATAGTCATATGCACCCTGCGACTTTATGAGTGACGCAAGTAATGTAATTTCAACGAGTTACTCGGCATGATCGGTAATCTAGCAGAGTGCTAAGTTATCTGAAAGCACGTTGACCCTTCTGTTATCCGGGGTTCAATTGGGGTTGACAGAGTGGGCACAACACCTCACGCCGCAGATGGTCCAGCTGGCTGCGTCTTGGTGTCACTTACAACATGGATTGCCATCCCTACGGTATCCCGTTGTCTTGCGTAGCTCGGCAAGTCACCGCGTCATTGTGAGTTTTGGAAGACAATCCGGTCACGACATCAAACTTGCGAAGCACTGGTTCCGAATAGGAGGGTGATGGCGGGCGACGGTCGTCGCAGATTCGTTCCATGACACCCATTACCGTGATAAGATCTTTTGCTGTTTCCCAGCATCTCTTCAGACTTCCATTGTTCAGTGGGTCGTGCACAGTCCCTCCGCTGCATGGCCAAACGACTGGAGGAAACGTGAACCAGCCGATCGAAGGCTTTTTGAACCAACACCTCTACGTCGGGGTAATCACGGGAGTTCTGTTGAGCGTGACCCTACCGCTCCTTCGTGCGCTCCTACCTCGCCCGTCCAATGCATTGGCTAGCCCGGATCTGTGGGCGCAACTCCGTCCGTTTGTCGTGATCGCTTGTTTTTCGCTTCTCACCGCGATCCTAGTAATCGCGTTCGCGGGAGACGCCGTTCACTCATGGAAATGGCATCAGGCACTCCTTGCTGGTTACGCTTGGGACTCCACACTTCAAAAGGTCAGTAAACATGGATGAGGATGAATGATCGCCGACACTCAAATTCCGGAGCTTAAGTCTGAGGTGGACATCGTTTCTGTCCCTATGACAAGCGCAACGCTCTTCAATCAGATCCAAGCGACTGGAACTGCGGAAGTGATCGTGGTGCTCAAAACGCCCGCCGCTTCTTCCTCCGGCCGCACCGCTGGTCGCGCACTGTCCGCCGCCGACTTGGAGAAATATTTCGTGCCCTCTGAGCGTTCGCAAATCCTCGCGAGTCTGACGAAAGCGTCGCTCTCGATGCGAACGTCCGCGAGATTCAGAGCGAACACAAGCGCCGAGCCACTCATGCGGCAGTTTCCAGCCTTGGGCGTTGTGCTAGGAACCGTGAATGCCCAGGGACTGCTCGGCCTCCAAAAGGACCCGCAGATCGCTTCAGTTACAGCAGCGCCGACATTCAGCCTCGTCCGGCCGGTTCGGCCCGCCGCAACAGTTCGTCTCAAAGACTTGGGATCAGGCGCTCGCCTTCTCGGGGCTCCACAGTTGTGGAAGGCCGGATTTCGAGGGAAAGATGTGGTGATCGCCCATTTGGATACCGGAGTCGACGCCTCACACCCTGTCCTTAAGGGAGCAATCTCCGGCTTTGCAGAATTTGATCTCAACGGGAACGAAGTCAGAGGAGCACATCCTCATGACACCGAGGAGCATGGAACCCATACAGCCGCAATTATTGTTGGCCGCACCTACCGTGGCGCGTTTGTCGGCGTGGCGCCGGAAGCAAAATTGGTGAGTGCTCTGGTCATAGAGGGTGGAAAAATCTTGGCGCGCGTGTTGAACGGTCTAAACTGGGCAGTGAATCAAGGTGCCAAGGTCCTCAGCATGTCCCTCGGCATACCTGGTTACAGACCGGAGTTTTTGCCAATCGTACAAATTCTGCGCGCCCGGGGCGTCCTTCCCGTGATCGCAGTGGGCAATGATGGACCGGGCATGAGCCGATCGCCCGGCAACTACGCCGAGGCACTCTCCGTTGGCGCATGCGACAACAACAAGGAGATAGCTGATTTCTCCAGCAGCGAGACGTTTATTCGTCAGAACGATCCGCTCGTTCCGGATCTTGTCGGGCCCGGTGTCGATATCGTCTCTGCAGTTCCGAATGGCCACTTCATGAGAATGTCTGGCACCTCCATGGCAACTCCTCACATCGCGGGGCTCGCAGCCTTATTAATGCAGGCCGCGCCGGGTGCCACAATCGATCAGATCGAGACCTCAATCTTCCAGTCTTGTTCTCTTGCACCAGGGCTTCCAGCAAGCCGAGCAAATCGAGGACTGCCGGACGCTGTACGCGCTTACGAGATACTTACCGGTCGATCCCTTTCGATACCCGCTTCCGCTCCTGCTGCTCTGAAAAGAAGAACCACGACAACGAGGAGAAAAACCGTTGCGACGAAAGGCCCAAAAGGGAGTTCCCAAAAAGGATCTCAAAAGAGAGCAAGCCGAAAACCGGTCAAGCGATCGCGGTAGATTAGATCAAACGATTAGAGAACGCCTTCTGTCACAATTCACGACTTGAACGCGTTCTAGCGGATTCTTTTCGAGATGTGTGCTTCTTACGCCCCTCGGTGAATTTAACAGGCTCAGTTTTCACCGGCCTGATCAACTCGAGACCCGGCAAGTTGGTCGTCCTGGCCGTAAGAACCTCGGGCTGCCGTGAAAGCACACGCAGGAATTCAGGCTTCGCTTGCACCTGAAAGCTCCCCAGCTGATCGAGAACCTGTACGTTCTCAGGATTTTCACCACTGTCGTATGTCGCCCTCTGGACCAAGTCGTCCGCCAAAGCTTTCGTTCGTTCAGGAGAAGGGGTCAACTCACCAGGACGATCTGAACGCAATTGAAACCAGGCCTGCACAGTGCTCTGGCTCTTTTCGGCCGCCTGGAGTTGATCCTGCAGCTGGCTGTCAGAAGCCAAGTTCATTACACTACCTCACTACTTAGGATGCGCTTTCGTTTGCGACGAGGCAAGTAAAAAGCTGCGGAAGGCATGCCGGAGCCCAAACCTAATATTTTCTATAGTTTGCGTTTGCCGATTTTAGCGGGTGCGCTACTTGAATAGAGAGTCTCACTCGCTAGCCATGCCTCGAGCCGGTTCAGTCTTTCGACTGCTTTCTGCTCCGATGGTACCGCGCACACACACTGTCGAAGGCGCGCCCAGTGGCGGGCGTACCAGAAGCAGACGAAAACGAGCAGCAACCTCTTAGATCCTCAGAAAACTTTCTGTGCGAACCGACACCACTTCGGGACCTGAATCTCGCGATCTGGCATACTCGGCCCGCAAACGTTCATCCGCCCTAACACCTTGTTGGCATCCAAGACGCTCAGTTTCCCAGCCACGAACGATTGAACCATGAAGCCTAGCGGGTCGGGTTCAAGCACGCTCACGGAAGCCATTTGCAGGTAGCCAAACCGGCTAGGCAATCATGAACGTCAGAATCGGATCGATTTGAAGTCCAATCAGTGGTAGAAAATGGCTTGCACACGATCTCACAATTTTTAGGAGCGATTTCCGTATGCAGCCTCGCCGCTTAGCGCTTCTTCTGACTTATCTCTGCTGCTTGCCGGCATGGACACAGCAAGAGATTACGACTGTCAAGAACGAACCAGCGAATCTCGATTCGGCGAAGAAGGAATTGGGTCGTTATCACGATTGCACCGAAGAAAACTGTTATCAGCCGCAATTGCAACGACAAATTGACCTGGCAGTGGGCTTTCTACACGGCAGCGTTGCGAACGCCAAGCCCGGAGAAAAGCTTGCTCTGGTGCTGGACATCGACGAGACCTCGCTGTCGAATTGGCGGATCGAAACACGCGATGATTTCGGCTATATCCCGAATGACTCGAATCTTTGCATTGCCTTGCATTGCGGTGAGGCAATCGCACCGACGTTACGGCTCTACGAGGAAGCGTCTAGGCTTGGCGTGACAGTGTTCTTCATTACCGGACGCCCAGAACCACAACGGGCTGACACCGAAGCAAATCTCAAAGCGGTGGGGTACGCCTCTTGGGGGAGATTGTACCTGAGACCTGTCAATCATCCAGTGGATCAGTCCGTGTCGGACTACAAATCGGGCGAACGCGGAGAGATCGTTCGGATGGGATATCGGATCGTGCTGAATGTCGGCGACCAAATGAGCGACTTGACCGGTCCTCACTCTGCTGATCACTCAGTAAAGCTACCGAACCCTTTCTACTTCATCCCCTAGTATCGACCTGAAGCTTGACGTACAACTCTTCTAAAGCAGTTGTTCTCTTTCGGGATCATCTGGGTAGAATATCTCATTTTACGCGCCGCAAGAATCGCCATCCGAAATGCTGCGATTCAACGATCGATTTGATTCCTGAGCCCGGTGGACTAGAGGCCTGCGGACTGTATCACACAACGCTTAACAAATCGCATCCGATACACGTGTATGCGTCAGTAGTTTTTATGAACTTAGATTATTCGGCACATTTTGGTCGCCTGAAGAGTCTCGTTCTCCGCCACAATCAGGTAAACCTTCCAGAGGCGAAAGGCTTTAATGAGTCGATGTGTCAGGCGCAATCCTGACTTTCTGTCGTACAAATGGCTGCGGACACAAATGTGGTCGTCTATGCCTACCCTCGACAGAATTTGGTTGCCGACTGGGCCATTGGTGTTCGACAATAGCGCCCGGACCACATCAGGTAATCCAGTACGATGAGCTTTGGTCAGAATTCGAACATTGGGCTTACAGGATGCGTCTGCGATAGTACTTCGGGCTTTGGGATAATCCTCCTTCGTGGAGGAAGGCTATCTGTGTTGCCTGATCCTCATGGATGCGGTGTATCTTGATTGGCCCGACACGCTAGGTGCTCGATAAGACCGACAGGCAGAGGAGGAAGACATGCCCCGAGAGAAAGATACTCGTGATTTCTCCGCAATTACCCGCAGTCCACTCGATGCCGCAAATCGTTTGGCTGCGCTAGCCTCTCAAACATTGACGGGAGATCACCGGGTAGAGGTTAGCCGAATCAACCCATTGACCGGCACAGCTCGTCAGATTAATGTCGAAAACGCACCACCTACAAGCGGTTCTCTCGTTCAACGGGCAAGTGACTATCTCAACCGCGATGCGAAGGGAGCCTTCGGCTATGTATCGAACAATCAGCCCGAGTTTGTTCCAGATGCCTATGTACAACGAACAACTGGGAATCGGGCTATTGTTTATCTGCAACAAAAGTATCGCGGTATTCCGTTTTTTTTGATGAATCAGAATGTTCAGTTCGAAAATAGCACCACACTCGACAAAGCTACTGGAGATAGCACACCAATCGAGACGGAACTTGATTCAGCACCAAAGATCGACGCCGCGACCGCGGTGGGGATCGCAGCGTCCTATCTGTCCCATACCGAGGACGAGAAGGTAGATCACTGGGGTCAGAAGTTGACAATCGGGCCACTGCAGGTCGCGTCGGACTATCGACCCCAGACTTTGTCCAAATTCGACTCTCCAAGCCAGCCCACGACAGTTGCTAGAGGACCTTTTGGCGAGGAGGTAAAAGCAGTTCTTAATTTCTTCAATCAAGGGCGCGCGATCCGCCTGGTTTGGAACATGACAGTCACAATGCCAGAGCGGATCGCTCAATACATAATTCTCATAGCTGCGGACCGGTTGCTAACGGGTGATCAACCATCCGATGAGCTTGTTCTCTACTGCAGTCCGAATATGATCCCCTCGCACGCGATCGTGACAGGCAACGTTTTCAGGCACAATCCGGGTCTTGCACAACGCCAGTTGGTTAGCTTTCCAATCTCTCCGACGACATATCCATTGACCGGAGGCACGCTTCCAACCCCGTTTCCTCCAGGATGGTGGGTGGAGAAAGATGAAACCGTGGGTAACTGCACCGTAGCAGTGAAGGGTAACAGTACAACGACGTTTAAGGGATCAATGAACGGTGATGGCCTAGCTTTCGATCCTTTACAGGATCAAGGTGATGAGCAGAAAATGCTCAACATTTTCTACTTTTGCAACTTTATGCATGATTTTCTATATATGCTTGGTTTCGATGAAAACGCAGGTAATTTTCAAAGCATTGACTTCACAGGTCTCGGGACAGGCAATGATCCAGTCCACGCCCACGCACATCCGGGGATTGTGAACGGTACTGCTAATATGCTTACTCCGCCAGACGGTCAGGCCCCTACGATGAACATGGGGCTCGTCGCTGGAACAAATCGACACACCGCCTTCGACTCGGATGTTGTCTTTCACGAATACTGCCACGGTCTTAGCAATCGTCTTGTCGGTGGTCGAATCAACAGCCAGGCGCTAGTTGAACCTCAGAGTCGTGGAATGGGTGAAGGATGGAGCGACTATTTTGCCCTCACCATTCAGAACCATGGGCGCTCCCCGGAAAAAACGGTTACAGGAGACTGGGTAACAGGGAGGCCAGCAGGCATTCGCCGCGCCCCTTACGATGAAAATTATCCTAATACGTTCGGAGATCTAGCCAATTTGTCCGATGAACATGATGTTGGAGAAATTTGGTGCGCGGCCCTAATGCAGATGAATCGAGAGTTGGGTCACGTGTTGAGAGACAAGGACAAGGGACACGAATTGGGATGGCAAATTGTTGTCGATGGCATGAAACAATTGTCAGCAAACCCAAGTTTCCTTGACGCGCGCGATGCAATTCTTAGTGCTCTACAAGATTTAGAAAAGGCTGGAAAGCTGCAGACCTTAACATTCACTGAGGCCAGACGAGCTATATGGAACTCATTCGCAAGATTTGGAATGGGGGCGCAGGCACAGACCAACGGGCCTTTCTTCACAGGGGTTACAGGCGACTCGTCTCTACCATCAGGGATATGAGCTCTAAGGCAATGCGGGCCGCTAGAACTGCGCATTCGGACAGACCGTTACTGTTTTGAGCAACGTTTCGAATCGCAACTGTTTTGATATGTACATACAAAGCTCTAGCAATCTTGGAGTAATCACGAGGTGTGGTTCGATGGCTAGATCGGACGAGTCAGAGCTTTCCGACCAAAATTTGCGGTACAAGGATTACCTCGAAGGCATTTCCCTCGATGATCGAGGCTCGCGTTCCGTCGAAGCATGGTTCCTAGGGCCAAGAGCAGAAAATATAGACGAATTAGAGAACCTAATTTTAGACTCGCTGCGAGACCATGCCTATTGGAGGAGGAACTATCAACCGGGCGATCCTGTTCATATCACGGAAGAGATTAGGCAATCGAAGGATTTCAAGGACGCCATCGGTGCGCTACGACAACATCATCGCTCGCTGCTTGCACTCTTGAAGAAGTCAGTGCCGTTCTTCAGCATGCGCTACCAAGGACATATGAACTGGGATCTTACAATGGCGGCAGTTGCTGGTTATTTTGCTGCGATGCTGTATAACCCAAACAATGTCGCCTTCGAGGGATCCACTGCCACCACTATTCTTGAAATGCTGGTCGGCGACGACTTATGCCGGATGCTAGGTCTCGCCCCGACCGCCAATGAAGGACGCCACGACCGAAGAATTAGGCCGTGGGGTCACATAACCGCTGATGGCACCCTAGCTAATATCGAAGCAATATGGGCTGCGCGAAATCTGAAATATTATCCGTTGTCCATACGCCAGGCCCTTAGAAGTGACCCAACATTAGCGGCTGCGAGAGATACTGTCGTCGCATTAGTGGACGGCCGCTCGGTGCGACTCATAGACGCCGATGACTGGACACTACTAAATTTGAGGGCTGATGATACTCTCGGGTTGCCGAGCCAGTTAGCGAGTCGATGCCAGATCGGTCCAGAAGCGATTTCGCGCTCGCTCGCAGTCTATTCATTGCAGCAACTTGGGATGTATGAAGTTTTGCGACAGCAGTCTGCCGACGTCTCAAGACTTCCTGTATTTCTCGTTCCTGGCACTAAACACTATTCGTTTACTAAAGCGTCAGCGTTGCTCGGTCTTGGGGCCGCCAACATGGTCGATGTGGCGGTGGACACTAGAGCCCGCATGGACGTTCGCAAGCTCCGCGAGCTCTTGCAGCGGTTCCTTGCAGCGAAACAGCCGGTCTGCACGGTGGTTTGTGTAATGGGAAGTACTGAAGAGAGTGCTGTTGATCCCATCTCGGATGTCTTGCTTCTGCGCGATGAGTTTCGGAAAAAGGGATTGGAGTTTACTATCCACGCGGACGCGGCTTGGGGAGGATATCACGCTTCCCTTATACGCGAATTCTATGACTTCCCCCACGCGTTCGCTCCGCCTCAGCAACAACCCGATCCTCCTCCCCAAGTCCCCCTAAGTCGATACGTGGAGAAGCAATTCCGGAGTTTAGGCGGGGCTGATTCAATCACAGTGGATCCCCACAAATCAGGTTACATACCCTATCCGGCGGGGGCTCTCTGCTACCGTAACTCCGGTATGCGTGACGTGGTTACCTTTTCTGCGCCCGTCGTCTATCACGGCCAGACAGAACCGACTGTTGGGATATTTGGGATTGAAGGCTCGAAACCAGGAGCATCAGCAGCGGCTGTTTATCTCAGCCATAAAGTCATCCGCCCCACTCGTGACGGATATGGCCGCGTGATTGGACGAGCCCTTTACAGCTGCAAAAGGCTCTATGCGCGGCTCTTGTGTATGGCACGTCCAGACGATCCGTTCGTCATCACCCCGATTCCGTTGCTACCTGTCGAAGATGAATGTGACGCGAGCAAGATTCTTCAAGTCATAGAAGAAATTCGTGCGACCATAGATGACCGCACGAATTCCGATATCAGCGCCGATTCCAGAGCGTTTGACCTTTTGTCCCAGATTGGTCCGGATCAGAACATCCTCTCGTATGCGTTCAACTTTCGGCTGCCCGATATGAGCCTCAACTCACAGCTTAGTGCTGCCAATCGACTAAATAGCGAGATTTACAAGTTGCTTAGTATCCGTCCCGGCGCCGATATCTACGGCTACCGGCTCATTGTCAGCACAACAGACTTGAACGAGGCTAACTACGGCCCGGTATTCCTCACGAAATTGAAAGAGAGGATGGGGGTTGGCAAATCCGAGGGCTCAATTGTAACGGTACTCCGCTCCGTTGTCATGGACCCGTGGGTCACGGAAACCGAGCGAGGCTCCTTCATCGATATTCTCGAGGCAGAGTTCCGCGCTGCCGTCACAGAGGCTATGACCATGTTCCGGAACACGTACATGCGGGGCTACTGAACATGCCAGGTCGACGGTTCGAACTTTACTTTTCGTGGAGCAGACCTGCCGAGATAGGCTCAGATCTCGGTATTCTCGAGAACCGCTATCCGACGCTGTTCGAATTGCGTCGGGCGACATGGCCGGAATTTGAAGAATTAAAGGACGTTGGTGCGTACAACCAAGGCACTGCCGGCTTCTTGGATGACGTGGTGTTGTCCGACTTCAAGAGGTTCAGAGAGGTAATTCAGTGCGTTACTGGCCAACCAGTGGGTCTGACCCAACGAGTTGGCGATGACGGTTTACTTCACACCATTGACTCTGAGCTTCTTCAAAGGACAGACACACTGATCGTTGTGAGCTTGGATCACCTGCGTACGTCTCAGACGCCGACCACCGAGGAAGTGGAACTCGTCATGGATTTTCTTCGGCGAGAGAATTCATGCTTGATAATCTGTCCACATCACTTTGTCGGTGACGAATCGGCACATGCCGTCCGTGAGCAAGAATTCAAACACCACGGGGATTTACTTGTGCCGGAACAGCAACGGATAGGGGGCTTCGCCCGCGAACTATTAAGAGCACTCGGCTTTCTGATCGAGAACAGGTACGGGCTTCGCCCTGCGCGGTCACAACGGGACTTCTCTCCGGCACCTCTTCAAATCCTTGTGGATTCCCGCATGCCGAACGTACTTCAGAATGTTACCAGTTTCAACTTGCATGCACATCTACCTCATTTGTACGTCGGTGGGGCAAATGCTGGCGACGTGGTAGTGATGGCGAAACAATACATTGATTTGCATGCGCCCAGCCACCCCTTCGTAGAAGCAGGTAACACTGTTTTCAACGCTCTTTTGTGGGTTCCTCCCGCGCACTCCCGCGGTGGCCACATTTTCATTTGCGATGCAACGCTTTGGAGTTCGGCATTCTCTGGTTTGCAAAGTCTGCAGCAGTTCTGGAAAAATCTCGCAGTGATGAGCTCATAAAGAACGCGGCGTTACAGCTAGTCATGCCAGCCTTGCTCTCATTGACTACTCAATCATCACTGAATGAAAGCCTGACGATATCTGCAATCATTCTCGACGCAACTTCGAGTTGGGTGTTAAGATGCGTCACGCTGGCCAATCCTATGGAGTTCTGCGTTGAGGTGGCCCTATGCAGCTGTCAAGCGATCAATTCTCTAGCTTATCAGTGAAAGACCTACTTAAAGCTCGAGACAACTGTCATTACACACTAGTCAACAAGCCGAACGTTGTCGGCACGGCGATCGGGCGGTACCTAATTCGCAGCACAGATCCTTGGCCGGGGCCACATGGGATGGGCGAGTTTGATACCGTCCTCGCTAAAAGCGAACGCACTTTCTACAACTCATGCGTGCGGCCATACTCTTGGCCATGTGTGATTGTCCTTGTAGATAAGTGGGTAGATGAGAGCGCTTTTTCGACATTGGGCGCAGTGCACCCTAGCGAAATGGTCCCAAAATCGCTTGAATTAGAGGATCGCCGTTCGGTGCCGGTGTGTGTAGTAAAGGTCGACCGACGAGAATGCGACGATTCGGCGCAAGTCTCCCAGGTGCAGTGGCCCAATCACATAATCGGCGGGGGTTATCCGCTCCTTATCGAGTCACAGAACGAGTATCATCTCGCGAGTGTGGGCTGCGTTGTGACGGACGGACATACGAAGTATGCCCTCACAAATCGACGTGTGGCGGGTAAGGCTGGCGATGAAATCAAAACCCTTCTCCGAGGAAGACCAACCCCGGTCGGGCTCACCAGCACCAAACAACTTACCCGGTTACCCTTCAGCGAGGTCTATCCAGATCTCCCTGGCCGCAACGCATTCTCGAATCTTGATATCGGACTGATTGAGATCGATGATGCCACTTTCTGGTCTTCGGAGATCGTGCCACCCATTGGGGCGATAGGAGACTTGGTCGATCTCAACGTGAGCACGCAGTCATTACAATTGATCGACAAGAAAGTTGAAGCTGTGGGGTCTGCCTCTGGCCATTTAAGAGGCAGAATCCTCGGATTGTTTTACCGGTACAAAACCATGGCCGGCATCGACTTCATTACAGATTTTCTAATCGCGCCAGACGAGGGGCTTCAAACGCGCTTGGGCGATTCGGGAACCGTATGGGTCATTTCGTCCGACCCAAACGACGGGACAACAACGCTGCCTCGTCCCCTCGCGGTCCAGTGGGGCGCCCAGTCATTCTCAGAGGGTGAAGAGCAAAGCCAGATGCAATTTGCACTCGCATCTAGTCTGAACAATATCTGCTTGTTGCTGGACGTTGAAGTACTTCAGTCGCACAACATTGGCGCGTCAGTTACCTGGGGATCGACAGGTCACTACACAATCGCCGCATACGCCTGTGACCTCATTCAAAGTCCCGAACTCAAGACGCTTATGCTCGCAAATAAGGGAAACATCAGTTTTGACAACACAGGGGGCGCCCTGGACCCGCATACGATCGTGGAGAAGCTGAGAGCCGCTAAACAGAACGGCGATTTCTGCCCGCTCGCTGATGTGCCAGACACGATCTGGAAAAACAATCCGAAAGATGTTTCGGGCGGCCGCGACACCGAGCACGGTGGGCATGGCTGGACTGGACCGGAGCATCCCAATCACTTCGCAGACGTCGATGAGCCTCTACCGGCAGGAAATCCCGATGCCGGCCAAACGATGCTGACGCTTTCTGCGAATCCCTCATATTTCACTCTCGCAAATTGGCAGAAATACTTCAATGACCTTGGACATACGGAGAAAGGGAGTCAGGGGTTATTGCCGTTCCGAGTCTGGCAAATTTACAAAACGATGATCAAGTTCCTGCAGGCTCAAGACGTGACGTCCTTCGTGGGCGCAGCAGGTATTCTCTCGCACTACATAGGTGATGCTTGCCAGCCGCTGCACAGTTCGTACCACTCAGACGGTTACCGCGAGCAGGCCACATCTGCGGTCACACATAAACGTGATGGGACCCAGGGAACCAAACGAGTGTGGCCCGGACAGGGAGTACATAGCGCCTACGAAGACAAGATGGTCGACAAGTTTCACGATAGGCTCTATCAGAAGATAGTCGATCTTGGTACGCCCACACAGGAGGCCACTGTTCATGGCGGTCAGGCGGCAGGTGCGATGATTGTTGAGCTAATGCGGCAAACGCAGTTAGCCCTTCCGCCGGATAAAATTATCGAAGCTTATATCAAAGCCGGTGGGAAGCCGAATCTGAAAACATTTATGGCGCTCTTCAGTACGTGCGGGAACGAGACCGCTAAACTCTGGCTCATGGGTGCCTCCAGACTTGCGACTTTATGGGAAAGCGCCTGGCATGAAGGCGGCGGCAATGAAATTCCTAAAGCAAAATTGGTATCTTGCAAAACTAAAGACTTGCAGGCGCTCTATGAGGACGCCGACTTCCTTCCGTCGCGTTATCTATCGCAAATTGGTCTCGAACTCTGATGTTCGCGAAAGCCCGCGCTGACAGCTTTTCAGCTACACATGCTTCTTCCCGAGTGAAACCCAATCGGTTTTTCGGAGCTTTCGGAAGTGGCTAATGTGAGGGATCTGCATGCCGAAGGCCAGATGGTAGCTTAGTTATCTGTCTTTTCCAGATTGATGACAATCTGCTCTTGCTACCTAGCAAACTTTAGCTGTGAAGTGGAGAGATACGATCGAACCGCCCATCAGTTCCGGTCAGTTTTCCGCCATAGAATCGAATTTGGGCCGCCTAGGAACTTGGCAGGCTTTGGCGGTGCACAGCCAGACCTTCCGCGACTTCAACGATCAGTTAGAAAATCCTCCTAGATATCCAGCGTGGACGTCATCCTAAGCACTCCAAGCAGTTTATATCGTGCAGTGCAGTCCGCACTGGACAGCGGAGATCGTAGCGATCGGCCGTTTGGATCAGCTTCTGCTTCCAGCGAACCGCGCACGCCGGTTCTCTTGTATGACGAAATCGTCGCCCCTGCACTGGTGGATCACATAGGCTATCCAATCGCTCGGCGAGCGGCTCGCAATTATGCCTGCGACGGAGACTATGAAACCACGGTGGCCGGCAAGACCGAATTCAGCTTCGGCTTCATTTCAGCGCTAGACTTGATCCGAAAGTCGGCGAATCGCGGAGCAGGCGTTGCCGCCGCAGGCGCCACAAATCTTCGTGGAACCAAAATCCGTAGCGCACGCAGCCTGCCAATGAAATCAAACGGGTTCGAAGTTCCAGGAATCCGCGTGAGCACATGATCTTAGCGCTGCAACTTGCGCAACTGTGGTGTTACTATCGACGAATTATCCGGCATGATCGGTAGTCTCGCGGAGTCTTAAGTACTTGAAAATCCGTTTATGGTTCTACGACCCGGGCTGAATGGGGTAGGGACCTAGGTACGTGCTGGAGATTCAAATCAGGTCGCCTAAAGGCGTCGAAACGAAAGCAGGACGCGGCATTCCAATGCAAAGCGGCGCAAGAGACGAAGTGAGACTAAGGAGCGAGGACACTTTATGGCCACTATCCTTATCATCCGGCACTCAGAGAAGCCTGATAACAGCAACGATGGCGTGACAGAACAAGGCAAAAGTGACCCCCGATCGCTTACCCCTCGCGGGTGGCAGCGGGCTGGAGCATGGACGACCTATTTTGGGTCGTTAGAAGGATTATCCAAGCCAGACCGCATCTATGCTGCGGCAGCAGGAAAGGAAAAGCTTGCTCCTGGTGAGAAGGTCGGTAGCCGCAGTTCGCGGCCGATGGAGACCGTGACGCCATTGGCCGCTAAGGTCGGTCTGGCACCCGATCAGACCTTTGCCAAAGGCGAGGAGCGAGACCTAGCGGATGCGATCGGCAAACTCGACGGAACAACTCTGGTCTGCTGGCAGCACGAAGCTATTCCACAGATTGCTGCTCTGATCAAGGGATCGAATGACGGTATTCCGGATCCATGGGATTCCAAACGCTTCGATGTCGTCTGGAGGCTGACCCGTAGGAATGTTACCGAGCCATGGGAGTTCGACCAAATATGCCCCTGCCTCTTGGCGGACGACTCAGCACAAAAGCTCAAATGAAGCTCCACACGGAGGGGATTGTATCTCGATGAGTGTTGAGCGGGTGACTTCCGGCCCTCGTTGCCCATCCCGTATTTGGGATTCTCAAAAATAGGCAGACAACGTTGTGCCGATCCATAGATCTGCCTCCTGAACTCATGCTTCGAACGGGCAGGATTTGGAACGGTTGAGTTCGCCGGTGGCGCTTGGCGCCGTGATTAGGGGATGTCAATCTTTTCGACTACGAAAGACTGAAAAGAACTTGCGAAGTCGCCCCCGCCATCTTGCCTTCCACCAAGTCAGAAGTGCCCGCGTCCTGATGCATTTTTTCGGAACTCACTACGCAGGCGGCCTGCGCCCTGCTTACGCTTGGCCATGCACACCTCACCATGCACAACGAAAAAGTTGGGGCCGAGTGGTTCGCTATTCCTTCCTCATAGGGCTCTATCATTCGCTGCTTTATGCCGGTTTTGCCCCGGCGCACCGACTAGGCGATTTTGCGAAAACCAGGAATGCTCAGGGACACCGGCGCGTTTCTCGCCACTGATACTCGGAAATTAAGCAATCTCTATCCAGCATCGTTTAGGGTGTCGCTTAGGGGCGATCTTGTGCAACGTTGGTCCATTTTGGCTGTTAGTTCTTTGCGCGAATAGCATCTTCGGTTCGAGCGATTAACCCATGGTCGGATCCGTTGACTCGGCGAAAGCAGGCCCCACTTTCCGCGATCTATCGGACGTCAGAGCCGCAGAATGCGCAGCAGCAGAAATGTAGAGGCGTTAGAAATTATGGGCTTCAATGCCACGTAATCGCGGAATAGTGTCACAGCCCCACGTCGAAACAGTCAATCGCGAGATCTAGAATCTCGAGCGACCCTGATCTGTGACAAACGAAATCGTATTCGATCCGGGGACCTATCAATCGCAGATAGGCGCAAAACAATTGGCAAACCTCACACTCAAATCCAAGCGCGGCCATGGCAATGGGAAGTTTGGTACACCTTTGACTATTTTTGTGCCCCAGACCCGTTGAGCAGATTATTGTCGTTTACGGCTCCGAACACAACGCTTCATTACGAGTTCTTGAACCGGACGAGCGACGGTTTGGCAGGAGCTTGTTTGGCCGATTGCGCTTACAGCGTACGATGAGAGCTACAGACCGACTTGGAATCTACCCTCTCGCATCGAAGGGATGAAGTAATAGCCTCCGCCGACGTTCATAGCGCCGCCGAACCGCCCATATAGCGCATCGCATCCTGCACGGTCTGCCGGAAAATCCGGGTTCATCTGCCACATACGGATTCGCCAGTCATAGGCCGTTCCCAAGTGTCGCGTGAAGCTGAGGTGATGAAGGCCCCGAAGTTCGATCCCATCCTTATCAACACCATCATCATAGAAGTAAGGTCGTCTCAGTATCTGCCTCTGCTGGTCCAAAATGCCCATCAGATCAGGTGTCTTTCGCCGGGGATTGAGCTTGAATGCGTGACTGCATGGCGGCGGATCTTTCAGGCGTTCCCCCGTTTTCTTGTGTGTCCCAACAATTGCTTCCTGCTCCACTTCCGTCAGTGTGAAGAAGCTCCGCATCTCGCGTTGGATCTTGCGATAACCGAGATAAGTTCCACCGACACACCAGCCGGGTTCATCATCCTCATGCTGGATATAAACCGAGCGATGCATGTCTGAACCAGGCTCGCTGCCACGCGGATTCGATGAACCGTCTTCAAAGCCGCTTGGCTCATGGGCATCTGGGCGTGCGTAGCCTCGTTCCACACTCACAACCTTGATAAGCGGGTGAATATTGCCGTAGTACAGTAGCCCCATAAGGTATTCGTTCACATAGTAGTCGTCACTGGCCAGGAGAAACAGAAAATCCGTGCTGTAGCTGCGAGGCGAAAACGATGGTGCGTCCCCCGCGATCGGCTCAAGGATCTTGAGCCATTTGGGGCGCACTTTTGCCAGTCCAAATCGATCATCCCCCTGTGGGGTTGTGAAGAGGTTTGAGCCCAGACCGAGCGTAATCGTCACCCGACGGTTCTGCACTGGAGGATCGTATGTCCGACGATCATCGACAGCCGGCTGTTTTTTCATCTGATGATTGGCAAAGTAAGCGATGCTCGACAATGCCGACTGCAGAACCTCAATCTTGGCGGCATCCAGATTCGCCGTAACTAAGTGCAGATAACGCTGGCGTGCGAGCTGTCCACCATATTCCTCGTCGTAAATAGTCTTATCGACACCCGCAGGAGGTGTTGAAGGCCATACGGGATCCGTCACACCAGGCTGTAGGTCGCATGCTGGGCGGGGTAGCGGCAGTGGCAGAATCACCCTAGACATAGAGCGGTCTCCTCTTATGCTGTTCCTGATGATTGGGAAAAAGTGTAATAAAAAACTCTGTCCAGCCTCCCATGCGTACCCGTAAAAGGTTATAGCTCTCCGGCGCCGCTTGTGCCGCTGCAAAGGTCTGCGGATCGCAAGCCGTGAAGGTGCAAATGGAACCACCTTGACCGTTGGCAAAACGACGCAGTATATCTTTCAATTCAGCCACCGGCATATGTTCCGGAATGTTGTAATCGACAGGAGCGCCATCGCCGAAGCGACGCATAACCGGGTGCGCATAGCTACGGAGGCTGTCAGCTAATCGAAAAACGCGCGCGTGCTGAACTGCTCCGTCGAGCCCATTCAGACATGCAGGTAGATCGGCAGGAATAGGTGCTGGCGAGAGATCCGAAGCTATAGGTTCCATCGAATGCCTGCCGTCTGCCGAAGCTCCGATGAACGAACCGCTAAAAGCGTATTGCTCGAAGGTGCCAACCCCCGGAGCGATGTTCATGCGGAAAGGCTTGCCGTCACTGCCATAACACTCTTCCAGCTTCTTGCGGAGAGCACCCAGGCTCTTGTCCTTGCTGACCAGTTCGACGCAATCGGCAAAGGTTTCCATCAACCACCACGCGAGTTGGTCCACGCGCTGATCGCCGCTGCCAAACTTGGGCTGCTGCAGACAGATTTGACGGATCGCTTTGGAGCGGTCTGATGTAATGTTTGTCCCGAAGCTCGCAACCGTGTCTCCACCAACTTGGATCAAGCGCTCTCCCCAGTCAGAGACGAGGCAAGCTAGGAGTTCGGGAAGCGTGAATTGATTTTCCGTGAACACAAGTTGCTGGATGACATACAAAGAATCCGCGGCGCTGCTGATGCCGCTTAGCAGAGGAGAGAAAATGTGATAATTCGACCCTCCAGCCGTGAGATCGCGGCCGCTTTCAAGACAGCCTTGGATTAGAGCAGAGAGAAGAGGCGAAGGGGCAATCTTTTCTTTGTTGCCGTAAAACGTATACAGGTCGTGAAAATACCGGTGCAGAGACAGGATCATATGCTCACGCAAAATCGCCCGAAACTCTGCGAAGCTGCTAATCTGTTCCGCAGGCTTACTCCGCCACGATGCTTTGAAGCCACGAAGATTCGTAGTGCCGGCAGCTGCGATCCCTGCTCCCCGGTTAAGTGTCTTCTCCACCAGGTCGAGAGCCGGAACGAAGCCGAAGCTAAATTCGCTCTCTCCCGCAACCATGGTCTCGTAGCAACCGTCGCAGGCATAGTTGCGGGCAGCCGCGCGGGGGATTGAAGCTCCGGTGTGCTCAATGAGGGCAGGGATTATGATTTCGTCGTTTAGAAGCACTGGATGCGCACCACCACTAAGCAAAGCGTGCGCCGCAAGCTCCAGCAGGTCGTCCGGAGTTTGACCGTGCACGCGGAGATCGAGAGTTGGGCTGTTCAGCGGCAAACGTCGAGCTGCCGCCAGGCACAGGCGAGTGACATCATTGGACGCATCCGTTGCCTCCTCTGCGTCATTAGCAAGAACGCCGCCGATCGTGATCTGCTGCATCCACTGATTAAGTAGAGCCCCTTGATCGTAGTTCGCCGAACCTGTCGAACCGGTCAATTGGCCGTCACAAGAGGTAAAGCGATTTTCCGCGTGACGAGGAGTAAGGATGACAGGTTCGTCCAACTTGATCCAAAAACAATCGATCAGTTCCTGACCTTTCTCACGCGTCAGAACTCCGTCTAAAATGTCACGCTCATAATAGTTATGGAGAAGCTGATCCAAACGACCGAGGGGCACAATCTCGGCCGTCCAGTGGAGGGCGCAATGCACGATGTAGATCGCTTGGAGTGCCTGGTGGAAAGTCTTCGCGGGATACCTCGGAGCGTGTTCCAGGTTCAAGGCGACGTTTTCGAGGTCTCTCTTTCGGAGATCGGAGGCTGGAAGTGACTCCACTTTTTCGCGCGCTCTCTTCGCGTGACGCTCAGCGAACTTTACTACTGCTTCGAGTGAGAGAGCGACCGATTCGTAGAAGGATAGTTGATCTTTGGTGAACTTTCCGTCAGTCGCCTTTGCTCGGCATTCTGCAACCATCGCGCCGAGCCCCTTCTCCAGGACAACCGCGTGATTGGGGACAATGTGTCCCATCGGAGACAACTCATTTAGATACTGGATCTCGCCATCCAATTCTTCTTGTTCAGTAAGGTAGCGTACAAATTCCTTACCTTGGCCGACAGAGTATGGTGGCATTGTGCCGACGATCAGTTCATCGGGGTGGATTCGGCTGCTTCCTGCCTCCCCCGACAACTCTGGGCTGGCTACGATGTGCAGCATCCGATCCACTGCCATCGATTTACGGATGGCAACAGGCAGCGCCGCTATTTCACGCCGTTGGCTCTCTGGCGTGTTCTTGTTGCGGAAAAGGTGACCTACCTGGTCCGCCGTGAGCCAGGCGTTGCGGCCTCTCCACCGCTGAAACATGCGAAAGAGCAGGCGGCACACACGAGGCGAGGGCAGATCTTCATGTCCGTGCGGAAGCGACTGGAGATATCGCCAGTACTGCGTATCGTTGTGATGCATGCGTTCTCCGTTCGATTGAGTTATGAAAGGGGCTGCGCCAAGACGAGTTTGTTCCCATCCGGATCGAGCACCGTGATCAGCCGCACGTGCTCATAGCTCTGAATATCTCCATCAAAGGTGACGCCATGTGCTTTCAGAGCCGAGATAGCTATTTCAAGGTCGCCGCGAGCTTGCAGTTCTAAATTGATCGCCCCAGAAGTACCCGCCGGAACCGTACGAGGCGGTTCGGCCGTATGCAGCCCGATTGTGAATCCCTGGGTGGTATGGAATTCTGCCCATTCGTCGCCGATACGGCTGGTCAAGCTGAAACCCAACGCCTCGGAATAGAACTTCACAGCTCGGTCCATGTTCGTGATGTAGATCGAAGTCGTCGCAGATCCGATGCCGCGGTCTTCCGTACCGGCGGCAACGCTGTCGAGCAGGTGGTCCGTGGCGGTGACTGGATCGTCCATGGGAAAGATTTCAAGCTTCACAAACTCTTTACCGTTGGTGTTGATCACAAAGAACCGCTTGTCGGGCCACTGAAGCTTGCAATCACGCATCGCGGAGATGGCAAGCACAACGTTCGCTGGATCATCATCTGACATGCCGAAGCGGTGCCTAGGCGCGCTACCGTACCGTCCCAAAGCAAGGGACACCGCTTTCTTGATCGCAATCTTCTTCGCCGACGGAACCGTCGTCGCCTGGTCGGTGATGCCCAACGAGGCAAGTACGTCACGATTCGTTACAGTGAAGATCCCGAGAATAGGTGGGAGAGCCGCCAGCCAGCCGAGATTGACCAGAGCCTGCAAACCTGCCTGCATTGTGGCCGGAGCGTGCCCGCGAGCGGAGACGAGTGCGATGGGACGCTGCATCTTCGCCGCATGCACCATCAATGGCCACGAAGGTCCTTGCCACGGAGCGCTTCCATGCGCTGCGGAGAGAATGTCGCGTACAAATGTCTGCTGGTCCGGGGCAACTCCAGGTTGATCATTGAAGTCGCGGAACGTCTGGCTCCGCACCGCCCAGGTTTGCCAAGGACCGGGACGCTCCAACTCAGATTGAATCGCAGCAAACTGGCCAGAGCTGATCGCCTGCTCCATTTGTGTTTCCGCGTTCCACAAATAGAGCTTGGTCGAAAGAAAGACTAGATTGTCATCAACATCGAAAAAGTAAAAGCTCAGGCTTCCATCTGTTTGCGACATGCTCAACTCTCCAGACGCAAATCCTTCCTCGATAAATGTATACAGTTTTCTCAGGCCGTCCACGCATTCGGCAGATGGGAGAGATCGACAGACGATTACTCAACGGTTGCTTGCATCCAGAACTTCAACTGCGCCGTTTTGATGTTTCCTTTCGCGTCGAAGTACCATTTCATCCAGTCGTCTGGCTTGGTCTTCAAATTGGCATCAGTGCTAGTTCCTCGCTCCACCGTCCAACGCCATGAAAAATGATCGTATACGTCCAGTACATGCGTGGCGTATGCCATTGCAAGTCGCTTGTTGCCTTTGATCATCAATAGGTTTTCATCGTTGTTATACGAAGCCTGGTAGCCGAGGTTGTGGCTTCCCGTCACCACGACACAATCGTCGGAAAAGGGATCGATCACCACGATCTTGTCGTGAGTAATTGCAAAGCCGGCCTTCAATAGCTCCTTCTGCCATCCCTTTGGAATCGTCTTGCCCAAAGCGTCCGCAGAGATCACCCGCGGATCCTGTTTCGCGGGCGGATTCTTAACCCCCTTCTGCTTCTTGGGAGGTGAGGTGCCTTTTAGGACGTACTCAAATTCACCCGCCGCGTCTGGCGACGTGACACATCCGCGAACAAACAGGTCTTTGTTCGCCTTTTGGGCTTCAGCCGCGAAATCCGTAATGCTCGGAGTTCCCGGAATGAACGCTAGAAACAAGACCGCATTCTTCGCGGATAGCACGCGGTTGCGTAGGTCCTCCATATCCACGGGAGGATCCTCTTTCTTTCCTTTGGCCTTGCTCCGTGGCCTCTCTGTATTTGGAGAAAAGTAGCTCGTCAACGTGCTTGCGTCTTCGGTTTCCTTGTCCAAGCTGAGATTTTTCCCTGTGCCATTGAAGGTTCTCAGCGGAACATCCTGAAACGGCTTCCCTTCCTCATGGGCCGCTTCATCCGCCTGCAGCTTATTCCAATACTTCATGTACCGTGAAGCCACTGTCGGATCTTCAATAACAATTGAGTTATTTGTTTGGGCGCATAACCCGGTGTCGGTCCAGTTACAGGAACCAGTCAGGACCGCCTGTTCAGTTCCGCTCCTATCGACATAGATCAAGAATTTATTGTGTACGATGTGGCTGCTCGGCGGCTTCCGATATAGAAGAGCCGCTGACGTCGGCGGCTTTAGCTTCATCTCTGCGTTGTCGTTCTCACCTGCGGTCTCTTCCGATCCGCCCGGGGTAGGCTTAGCGACGATATTAGCCAACACGATATTCAGCCTATCTCCAATGTCCACTAAAGACTGAAGCAGCTGTACATCGGTCAGTTCATATAGTGCGGCGTAGATTTTCCCATTTCTCTTAGCGCGCGCGACAAAATCGGTCAGCGTCTTGAGAATGTCGCCTGCGAGGTCTTTCCGCAATTGATTTGCTGGATCCTGGATCATATCCAGCAGTTTCTTCTTGCTGGCGGTACCCTTTAGTGCTTGGGCCACGTGCTGCGTTGAGATTATGCCGCGGTTGAAGATCGCCGTGACGCTTGGAGAACATACGCCCGAGACGGTCACCTCATTCGTGGTTAAAATGGGTAGGGACGCCATCGGTTTCAAGGCGTTCCACTTCCCTTCGAGCGGAACAACCTTATAGCGGAAGTCGTAGCTTCCAGTTTGATCTCCGACGAGCCGCGCATACACATCCTTCCAGTAAAACTTCTGAACCGGAAATTGTGCCGTTGTCTGACCCGGCTTGATTGTCATACCTGGGAAAACGGCGTGGCTTGGAAGGGCGGTCTCTTTACCCTTGGCATCGATACGATAAAGAGCAAATCCCATACAGCCTTCGGGTTTGGTCCCGTAACTCCAGGCGATGGTCACGACGTCATTATTAGCGAAGGCTACTGCGTTGCGCATAACACTCTCCTGTACACAACGTTGGGAAAGCAGCACACAAATATGCTGCTTTTATTCACTCAGGACGACGCAAGGAATCGAAGCCATGATACACACGGACCGTGACGGCGATACATTTTTTTTCATTCGATTTTTCGTCCAGCGCCGTATGCATCTACTAGCAGCGCAATTAGAGGCGGCAGGAACTGATTCGGAACCACGGAAAAGCGAGCCGACTTCGAATCGATATGCCGCCGAGTTGGCACAGGACCGAGAACAATCGTGTTGCATACGTGGGTAGCGAGACGCCTAGCTCGGAAACTCTGGTCAACCGCCCGAGAGCATCAAGAGCTTGTTACCGTTCATTTCCTTGTTCGTCTGGGATTCGACCCGGCCAGGTCGAATTCTTGCCGGAAGAGGGTTCGGGAGAAACCGAAGGGGTGTCTCCCGGCGCGATTTGCCGCACGGACAAAAAGCGGCCCCGGACGCATCCCGGGCCAAGGTGGAGGACTCGCCTAAGCAGCTTTCTTTCGGGTGGCCTCCTTCTTCGCGGACGACTTAACCGCATTGATTTCCTTTTTGACGAGAGCTTTGGCCTTCTTCCTTTGCGCTCTCGGCTTTTCAGACAGGAAAACCTGCTCGGCTTCGTTCAGCAGATCGGGCTGGCTTTCGTGCGGAATGCCAACGTGATCGGAAAGTACGAGCCGCAGAGCGAAGCCGGTTAGCTTCTCTTCTGCGGTGCTGTCCAGAGCGGCGAGCACAATCTCCTCGTCCGTCTGCGGCGTGTTCTCATCACCATTGGCAAAGTGCGTCGCAACCTCCTCGAGGAAGCTGCAATCCAGTTGAATGAGCAGCCGCAGAAGGAACCGCATCTGCGCGGCGTTGAAGAATGGGGGTGCATGCTCGAGGATACGGTCGAAGCTAGCCAATCGCGCCTTGCGCAGTTTCTCGCGACGGGCCTGCTCGGCCTCGCACTCCTTCTGCTGACGATCGTATTCGGCTTTGCGCTGCTCTTCCCTGCGCTCCTGTTCGGCCTGGTACTCGGCCATGCGCTGCTCGTGCTCGGCTCTCCGCTGCGCGGCTCCTTCCTCTGTCTCCTCGTCGGGAGCGGGAGGCAGGTTCGGCGGCGGGTCGGCGGCTTCACGCTGCGGGTGATTGGTATGCACCGGGCAATCGTCGTAGAGGCAGACCGTCACCGTGTGGCCAACGTTCTTGCCGAACACGATGATGGCGGGTTTGGCGCTGGAGCACGGTGGCTCGGCATCGGGATTGTCGGGGTCGGCCAGTTCCCTGTACTGGTGCCGCGTTAGCGCACCCGGTCGCTGCTCCTTCGGCGATCGCCATGCGGTCTCGATGCTGACAAGCTCGGGCCGCGCGGCGATCTCGCGCTCGATGTGTGCAGTCACCTTCGCCTGATAACACGGCGCGTCAAGACACTGATCGCCCTGCACGTCCGCAAACAGGCTGGTGTTGAAGCCGCTGCGGCGCGGACAAGCGACACAGGCTCCGGCCTCGGGTTTGAGGGTGGTGTCCTCGCGGTCGAACGGCGCGTCGGCAAGATTGAGGTAGAGGTTGGATTGAATCCATGCGCTCAGGTGCTTGGCCGGAAGAAGGTGCGCTTCCTTGTCCTGCCAGTCTTTGCGCCAGCAGTTGTCAAAGGACTCGGCCTGATGCTCCTGCGGAAGACGGGCAATCAGGTTAGCATGGCTGGCGGTGATGCGCTCCTGAAGGAACGCCTCCGCCACAGCCGGGATGAGTTGCAACAGGCTCAGCCTGGCATAGATGTGGCTGGCGCTCTTGCCGGATTTCTGGACAAGCGCCGTCACGTCATAGCCGGGCAGATCGAGAATACGCTGAAAGCCCTGCGCCTCTTCGTACGGGTGAACATCCACGCGCTGCGAGTTCTCGGCCAACTGCCACTCCATCGCGGCGGCGTCATCGAGTTCGACGATGCGCGCCGGAACGGAGAACAGTTCGGCCAGTTGCGCGGCGCGGAAACGCCGTGCCCCTGCAACGATCTCAAAGCCGTCCGCGTTAGGCCGGACGGTGATGGGTTGAATGAGGCCATGCTGGCGGATGGATTCGGCAAGCTCCTCCAGCTTGTTCTGCTCGAAGGTCTGGCGCGGGTTGGTGGTGGACTTGTGAATCGTGTCTACGGCCAAAAATTGGAAATTGCTGCTGTCTTGCATGATGCCCTCCTTGGGCGTGGCTGAGAGGCAAAGGGTTGTGGAGCGCACACGCTGCCCTGTATCCGCTCCGGGGGCGGAGAGCTTGGGTTAGGCGTGTGGCTGGCGCTGCCGCCTGAAGGCTTCAGCAAAGCCCTGATCGCGCAGGTTCCTGTCCCACAGCTTGGCTAAGCGCTCATGCTGCGCGTGCAGTTGGGCGCGGCAGAGGTATTGGCCGTCCGCGATGAAGCGAGACCACTGCTCGCCGGCGACGTAGTCGTTGCGGAAGTAGAACGCATCGAGGTGCACGCCTCCGGCGAAGCCAAGCTCGAACAGCATCTCGGGGTCGCGCATGGCATCGCCGTTCTGTTCGCCGTAGTGCGCAACGGATATGGCGAGGAGACCACACGGGCCCGACTCGTCGACGGCTTCGATCACCAACGCCATATAGGGCGGGTTCACGATGCGCAGGTAGAGGCTGGGATTCCAGCCTCCCGCGGTTTGGAGGATCCGGAGAACGGTGTCCATTACGCCGCCTCCTGCATGAGTTCCCCGCCCTGCTCGTCTTCGCTGGCTAGCGGCGGCTCCAGCGCGGAGAGAATGAAACCGGCGGTCTGCTGAATGACTTCCAAGCTCTCGGCCAGAAGCGAAGCGTTGCCGTGATAAAGCTGGATATAGTCGGCGGATGCGTTCCCGGTGACAAGGCCAACCGCCTTCCCCACCACGAACGCGACGGCCTCGGCTTCGGTCTCCCGCACCGTCTTGGTGGTGGCTGTACGGCGCTCGGCCTTGTGCAACATCTCGTGCGCGGTTTCATGCACAAGGGTGCTGAACTCTTCCGCCTTCGACTGTCCGGGTAGCAGGGCGATGCGTCCGCCGTAGCTGCAGCCGAGCGCGGGAGCGATGTTCGGGTTGTAGACAAGCTGGATGTTCTGCGTCTGGAGAAAGGCGGTCAGCCGCTCGATGTTCTCGCCGAGGTCGCCGGATACCTGGTGCATCTCCGGAAGTTCGACGCCGTTGGTCTGGGAGATATCGAAGACGTAGGCGTTGCGGAATCCCAACAGGGTGCGGGTGTTCTGCTGGGTGATGTCCTTCTCGGCTTCCTCTGCCTTCTTGCGCTTCACGCCCACGATGGGCGCGAGGATGCGAATGCCTTTGGCTCCGGCGTTCACGCTGCGGCCAAGATTCTTCCACGTGTAGAACCCAGCCACACGGGTAGCGGTCGGCATCTGCCGCGCGATCTCCAGCACGTTGCCAAAGCTGTAGTTGTGGAAGCGGCTCATGGCCGTGAGGTAGTTGGTGAGGGCGTCGGACTTCCCGGCGTTCAACTGCTCAATCAGGAGCTTGATGTTGGCGGCAATCAGTTCCTGCTTGGTGCTGGGGGTTTTCTTGGTGGTGGTCGGCTCGATGCTGGCGGGGTTGCTCATGGTGGTCTGCTCCTTGGCTGGTCGGCTTTGGCGTTTGCACGTCCGCGTGAAACGCGGCATGTACATGCCGAACGCCTCCTGGCGAAGGCGGGGGTAGCAAGGTGCAGGGGGAGGGGTCTCCCCATCCTTGGAGCGGAGTGCAAGGGAGCGGAAAGGACGGAGCGCAGCGGAGGTCTGCACAAGCCGCAGGCGCGGAAGATTGGGGACGCCCCTTGCGCCGCGCGATCGGGGCAGAGCCCCTGAGCGTACTTAGCACTTGCGTTACGAAACAGACCGGAGACATGGTTTACAGCGAAGCGCGACGGTAACGGACACGCGCCGTTTGGGTGACACACGACGATGGTGTATGCCCTGGAAAGAGAGTTGTATCTTGGATAAACGTTTGCAGTTTTTATCGAGTTATCAGAAGGAAGAGATGTCGGTAGCGGACCTGTGTCGCGCCTATGGAATCTCACGGCCAACGGCCTACCGATGGATCAACCGTTACGACGAGACCGGACCAGAAGGACTCGTGGAGCGCAGTCGCCGGCCGCATACCTGTTCGCACGCTACCCTTGAGCCGATGGAGAACGCTATCCTCGTGCTCCGTGCCAAGCATCCGTCCTGGGGCGCGCAAACTTAAGGCAAGGCTGGAAATGTTACAGCCAGAACTGGCGTGGCCTGCAGCTAGCACATTCGGAAACATATTGAGTCGTGCGGGCCTGACCAGTCCACAGAAGAAAAGAAAACGCATCACGCCTTGCTCAGAGCCGTTCTCAATGGTCACGGGACCCAATCAGCTGTGGTGTATGGATTTCAAAGGCTACTTCGTGACGGGCGACGGCAAGCGATGCGATCCGTTTAAGATAACCGATGCGTATAGCCGTTATTTGATTCGTTGCCAGATCGTCTCGCGCATAGACCTTAGCCAGGTTCGAGCGATTTGTGAGGCAGCTATGCGGGAGTACGGAATGCCCGCTCGAATCAGGACCGACAACGGCGCGCCGTTCGCGGGCACGGGGCTCATGGGACTTTCGAAACTCGCGCTCGGCTGGATGAAGCTTGGGATCGTTCATGAACAGATTCAAGCAGGCCGACCGCACCAGAACGGTCGTCACGAGCGTATGCATCGCACGCTGAAGGAGGACACGACGAAACCGCCTGCGTCATCTCTTCGTGCACAGCAGAGCCGCTTCGATAATTTTCGCTACGTCTTCAACAACGAGCGCCCACATGAGGGCCTGAAGAACGCAGTTCCGGCCAGTCTATATCATCCCAGTTCTGTCCGACTGCCACGAAAATTGCCGGAGTTCACGTACCCCAAAGGGCTTCGTCTGCGAAAAGTGAATAACAGTGGCGATATCAGCTGGCACAAGACCAGAATTTTCATCAGCGAAGTATTCCGCTTCGAAGAGCTCGCACTTGAGCTAACCACACCAGGGTTCTACAGAGTTTACTTCAGAGACCTCGAGGTTGGAGAGCTAAATGCGGAAGAGCTTCGCTTCAGAGCTGCACGAAGAGTCGTTTGAGCCTCGATGAGTGCATCGCCCTGTTAGCTCTAGTCGAATCGAGGCATTTGTTGGAAAGCCGACTATACGTTCACCTGGAACGCAAAGGCCTGTCGAGAAATGGTCAAACGGTGACCAGCTTTGGACTAGCGATCCTGTTAAACCACAGCGTCTACGCAACATGCAGTAAGATTCCGATTCCTTAGCCTACTCTTTGCTTTGATTTAGAACTCGATAAAACATCGAGCGGGTAATTAGCTCTTACGATTTTCGACCAAAGGCCAGACTTACCCTCCAACGGGATCGGGAGATGAGCTTGTAAGGGCGCTTATTCGGTCCGCATCCACTCATAGATCCAACTTTTCGCGGAACTGGGACGTAAATAAGATACCCGTTTTCTGCACGTCTCGCGACGTTCTTACGCCGTATGCTCGCCCATTTATGACGATCTCGTAGAGTACGCTTTCTTCTGGATAGGGATTCCCTGTTCGGAGAACGCGTGCACCGGCGTCATTCATGTATTTTGTGGCTGTCTCATAGGGGATTTTCTTTAGCCATTCACAATGGTCGTTTCTTACTGCAAGCGTTTCTATCAGATTTTCGAACATCGTTGCATGCTGCATTGTTGGTAAGAAAAGGGATTTCAGGAAGCTCATTTAGACCTCTTCGCGGTTTCGGGTTTGCACGGCCATATACCTACGATACCGAATTTTTGAGGTGTTTATTTGCGTGTTATGGAAAGGCATCGATATGTCGTCTCTCCAGACCTTCGGTCAAGCACATTGCCCCGATATCGCTAGTTGAGGTTCGTGATTTCCGTAATAACGTGGCTCCAATCCACCACGCCAGCCCGGATGCAGTAGAACCGGCAAATCGAGTTTACAATCACGGAGCCCATATGGTCCAACTCGCCGGGACTCGCCGACACGGTTGAAATCTCTTATGGCCCGAAGAGTTGATCCAGCCCGCAGGCCGGCCCGGATCAATTCATGCCAGACAGTGCCTCGAGGGCCTTCTCGTCCAAAGTAATATTGAGCGCCTTGTTCTTGTTCTCATCATCCAAGCTTCGCCAAGCTTCCTTGATGAATTCAACGCCAATTCCGATTTGCTTTACAAAATCAAATCCTTGGCTTTCAGCCTGGGCTACACAGTCAAGGATCATGCTCTGTGTATCTTTATTGTGGAACATTAAAATTGCATATGTGCTGGCCACACCTTGACGCGAGGATTTCTCAGTCACGCAAGATAGAAACAGTTTCAGTTCGCCCTCTCGCTTCGCCCATGACGGTATAGCCAATGTTTTTTTGTTTCCCTGCTTCAGGGCCAAATCCACGGATTCGTAATACGAATCGACAAATTTTTTCGATCTATCATCATCCGCGCAGCTTGACAGCAGCTCAACCGCCATGTCATCAAGCTCGTCAAGCACAGAACGCTGACGGACTGAAGCTTTATCTGTATCTCCTGTGTAGTCGCCTTGTTCCGGCGCAGCCAGCAGAACCATGCGTTCAGCAGGAGATGCATTGTTCCACAGGGTGTACAGGAAATCTGCAGCCGCCACCTTTTGGCTATTGAATGAAGCGCCCTGCGCCTCCACTGTCCCGGTGTAGTGGACAAGAGCAACCGACGCATTGGTGAGAGCAAGGACTGCTTTCGAGGCAAAGTCTTCCGGGACGCCCTTATGCGTGGCGAGTTTGCGCACAACATAAAGGAATTCCTGCGTGCGGGTCTTATCTGAGCTCCACGAAGGAGGTCGGATGTTCCCTTTCTCAAATTCACGCATGGCGTGACGAGTATCCGCAAAATGAATGCGGCTTTTTCCTACAATTAAGGTACGGATACAAAAAGCCGCAATGCAAGCAACAAAGATAACGAGAACTAAAAACATTTGCCCCTCTCGAATGCAACCTCAAAACAAAACCATTGACTCGCCAGCCCACAATAGGACTTACCATAACTGATTTCAGCCAAGATTTACTAAATTCTGCTGACCTCCGCCGTTCAAAACACTGCGATCGCCATGAGCATCGTGCGCCAACAGTTCTTGAAGCGCTCGCTTTCCTTCAGACTGTGCTGTGTGTTCTCGTGCTTTGCTGTACATTGGCATTCTTAATGAGCGCAACATCGCCAATGCTCTCATCGAGAACAATCACGACGATCACTTCCTTGCGCGTACGGCCCATTGCGCTGGTCGATGTAGCTGCAACCCAGCGTCGCCCGGGCGAACAGCAGGCCATGGAAATGACAGAGTATGGAAAGCATGGAAAGCCATGAAGCCGGCTTCCCACCCTTCCCACACTCTTTGGAAATCCTTTCAGGATTCCCACATTCCCACGGCCTCGACTACTAGATATATGTCTTCTCGTGCCCCCTGCAACTCGCACCATCGCCAACGCAAGGGGCTTGTAACGGATGTCTCAGGTCCACAACGTAACGCATGTGCCGGTACACTCACCCCTTAGCGAGCCTTGGCTTCCGTATTGGTGCGCGTCAGCTCACCGGAACGACAGGGGACATTGCACAGACAACAGGCCGGCTTTGCAGGGCGGCGGGGACGGGAAGGCCGAATCCTGTATGGCACATTACCTCCTTTTCAAGGAGGTGCGAAAGCGTTCGAGCTATCGGCGCGTTGCGTTTGCTCGCCATTCAGAAGCCAGAACGAAGTATGATGTTGCTCCGGACATCTCAATATGAAAACCACGAATCGTGCGCAGGACCTAGAGCCGACCGCCAAGGAAATTCTTTCGGCATTTGAAACGATAGCGACCGCAGCAAAACAGGACCTCAAGTCCGCTCATCATGCTCCAACCGATGTGTTTGCGAATACCAGCAACTCAACTTTCACGAGTGCTCCTATCGCGGCTTCACGCCTCATGGACGGGCACCGGCAGCTGATAGCAGAGTCTGAGAAGCTACGGCGAGAGCCAGCGATTGCGAGGGTTGTGTTTGATGACGGCGAGAAAGAGTGCGTTAGTTACGTTTGCCGTGCTACTCCCCCGACCTTGAAGAACCTAGACCTTGTTAGTCAGCGGGCGCCGAAAGGGAGGCTGGCGGCACTGGCCATAGGGGACAGCATGACCGCGCCAAACGGCAAAGTCCTTACGGTCCTTCAGCGGGTCGAGGTGCATCCAGAGGAGACCCCTTCAGGTTGGGATTCGAAGAACAATATCTTCAGGCTTGGAGACGGCCGGGCTCTCACGGTCGAATCACTTGTTCTGCTGCTTGGACTCACACAAGCCGAGGCAGTGGATCTGCTGACCGAGATGTTAACTCGCGAACAAGAGAAAGAACTATTCCGCGAAGGTCAGAAGCGGGCCATTCTCACTTCAATGGAGCTGCGGGACCAACCCATTCTCGATGCCTCGCAAGATGAGATTTTTCGGCTTCCGATCGATGAACAAATTTTTTTGAGCGGCCCTCCAGGCACTGGCAAGACTACGACTCTCATTCGAAGGCTCGGTCAAAAGTTAGACGTTCAGCACCTGAACGAGGATGAACGAAGTCGGGTCGAAGCCGCCGCCATTTCCAATGTGGCTCCGCACTTCGAGAGCTGGGTACTGTTTACGCCGACCGAACTTCTGCGCCAATACGTCAAAGAGGCGTTCGCGCGCGAGGGCGTGCCAGCATCGGATTTGCATATCCGCACATGGGAGGAGTTCCGGCGCGATGCTGCTCGAAACATCTTCACAATCCTGAGGACTCCCGTACGGCGTGGCTTTATTCTCCGGTCGGAAGGAACGGGACTTACGGTCAAACAAACCGAACTGCGAGCCTACTTCGAAGATTTCGATTTCTGGCAAAGACACCAATTTCTCGAAGCCATCAAGATATCGGCCGAAGCTTTATCGAACGTGCAAGACTCTCGGTTGGCTGAGGTCGGAAAGCTCGTGATGGCAGCCGGTGAGCGGGAATTGAATTCCGCGGTCGAATTGCTTCTCACAATCGAACGAAGGTTGGAGCAGCTACGTTCTGCGGTCGAAGATCTTCGTAAGGCAATCAGTGGTCCCATTGATGGTGCCCTCAATCAACGCTTGAATCGAAATAGAAGCTTTGCCCAAGAGCTCGCCGATTACCTTCAGCAATCTTCGATTGGAGAGGATGTCGACGGCGATGATGCGAACGAAGATGACGAGGAAGAGGAGGTCGAAACCGCTACTGGAGCCAAGCTTGGCGTGGTGGCTTACAGAGCAGCGCTTCGGGCTCTCGCCCGATCTCGAAACGGTGGGAGACGCGTACTTCCGGGTACCCGCAATGCGCTTGTGCTCGAGAGAATCGGCGAAGAAGACCTAAGTTCAGCACAACTCGCGGAAGTTGCAAGCTCTCTGACTGTCCTGGGGCACGCCCGCACGCTTCAGAGAGCCGTCAGACGAGCCGTATTCGAACTGCCGCGCCGCTATCGTGCATTTAGACGCACGAGACTTCGTGAGTCCAAGTGGTTTGCGCCCGATGCGGAGCTGAAAAGCGAAATCAATGAAGTTGAATTGGATGTGCTGCTCCTAGCCTCTCTGAGGGCTGCACGAGAACTGCTTGTACGAAATGACATTCGAGTCAACGTGCGGTCTCGATTCTGGGCGCTTCTGGAACCGGTTCTCGGACTCTATCGAAATCAAGTGCTCGTTGACGAGGCGACGGATTTTTCTATTCTTCAATTGGCATGCATGACCAACCTTATGCATCCGAGCATCAATTCGTTTTTCGCGTCTGGTGATGTAAATCAACGCCTCACAACGATGGGCCTTCGATCCCTCGACGACAGTCGCTGGTTCTCTCCAAGGATGACTGTCAAGGAGCTCACGGTTCTATTCAGGCAGAGTAGGCGTCTCCAAGATCTTTCGAACAACCTCTTGAGCGTCTTTGAGCCAAACCAGCCACGACTTGGTGTCCCCTCAGAGATCAACGGCACCGAAGTATCCCCGGTGCTGTTCGAGGGTCATGCCGCCATTGATGGATTGGCAGGATGGTTAGCAGCACGGACAAGAGAGATTGAACGCGCGCTCGGCCAAATGCCGTCGCTGGCGATCTTCGTGCCCTCCGAAACAAATGTTGAACCGTTGGCCGACGCGTTGAATATCCAGTTTAGAGATGACAGCCTCAGAGCAGTGGCTTGCGTAAGAGGCCAAATCAAGGGACAGGATACGGATCTGCGGGTTTTCGATATTCAACACGTTAAGGGTTTGGAGTTTGAAGCGGCCTTCTTTACGTCAATAGACCGTCTCGCCGAAGACAAACCGGAGCAATTCGCTCGATTTCTCTACGTCGGGGCGACGCGAGCTGCTACGTATCTCGGCATTACCTGCGAAACGGTGCTGCCGAGCGCGATGGAGCCATTACGTGCACAGTTCGCCAAACACTGGTGAGGCATTTCTTCGGCGAAGCTGTAGCAGGTTGAGGTCGCGCCGGTGCACCAGACGGGCGTCGCCCGGAGAATACCGAAAGCGTTCCGGAGAAGACCAACCAAGCTCTCCCGCAGGGTCGACGAGGGCCCCCTCCGCATCCGCTGCCCTCCAGCTCGCTCATAGTGATGAAGTTTCTCTTGGGACGTTGCATACGGCCCCCTTGTGCCCGAACCGCTTCAGGCCCACCGGATCCAACGGCTCCTTTTCGACACATATAATTGAGATTGTTTTGCCTTCGCGAAGCGTTCAAAGCACGGGAGAACTTACACAATATGCCGGACAACGACGACTCTTGTTTAACTGAGAAAACGGAGAAAACCCCCGTTGACGAGTTTATGCTGACCGAATACGAGACGATTGCATCTGCTCATTTTGACCTTCACGGAGGGCTCAGGCAAAACTTTCGCTTCTATCTCGGGCTCATTGCCATTCCCTTCACAGTATTTGCGGTGTTTAAAGACGCTTCAATCCAGTTTTTGAAGCTGCCCACCGTCCTCTTGCTTCTGTTCTTAGTCGTGCCAATCTTGGGCTTCTTGATGTTTTTGGCCATGATCAACATGAGATTCGACATCATCTTGTATACCCGAGCTGTGAATGCCGTCAGAGACTACTTCAATATGCGCGCGACGGAGCTCGGTGTCTCAAACTTTCGCTCATACCTCAAATTACCGACGGACAAAAATAAACCTCCGTACTTCGAAGGCATTTCTCGGTCGTACACCTGGATATTCGCCCTTATTGCATTGCTGAACTCCGCATATCTAGGCATCTTTTTTGGTAACCTTACGTCTAGCGGCTTCATGCCCGTTTGTTTGCCTTGGCTCATCGGGGTCGTGTTCTTTCTCTTACATGTCGCTTCATATTGGTGGTTTAGCTCCTCTCGGACAAAGAAGGAAATCCCGGGCATCACTAATGGAACGTAGGACTGGACCCGCCGTAGCCATCGACCTAGATGGCGTTCTAGGGAACATAGCTCTGCAGCTCGTGCGGTTCTCAGCCGCAGAATACCGACTTCGTCTTCAGCAAAAGACTTTCACATCGGAAAATATTGAGACCTGCACTCCCATCAGTCAACAACAACTGCACAAGCTTTTTGAGTCTCCGACCTTCTTTCGAACCATGCCGCCTATTCGTGGCGCAAGCAAGTGGGTGAGTGTTCTCCAGTCTAGGGGAAGCAAGATAAGCATTATCACCGATAGGTTTTGGTATGAAGGGATTCAAGAAGACACGATAGAGTGGTTGCGCTCATACCAGATTCCCTACGATACGATAGCGTTTGCACGCAAGGTGGCAAAACAGGATTTCGTCAAGGATCTCAAGATTGATTGGTTCATTGAAGACCAGTTGTCGAACGCAAAATTACTATCACAAGTGTGTAGAGTAGTCCTTATCGACCGCCCCTATAACCAAGGCGAGCTGCCTTCCGGAGTAGTCCGGGTAAAGAATCTGCGCGATGCGGTATCCACAATCAAAGCAGGTCACTAGAGTCCGGCGTTGATTCTCTTCCCTGCCGTGCGTGAAGCTGACAAACTAGTCGACCCTGGCCACAAAACTGTTCGCGGGGGGGGGGACGAAAAATCGGCCGATCTCGTGAAAATCAGGACTCCATCTTCTTGAGCAGGTGCTTTGTCCGGTCAGCAATTTTTCTCAACTCGTATATGGCGTTCTTTCGGATGGAGCCGTCCGATGCGAGCAGCTTCTCTTCTACCTCGCCGCGTGTCAGCCAGTTGCGGAACCGCTTTATGGTTCCTAGGTTCGTATCCTCACCACCGGCAGAAACTGCCGAATCGTATGCTTTCGAGAAAGTCGAACTTCCATTAACAAGCCTGGTAAGGGCACGCTGGGAACTGCAAATCACAGGCAACTGCTCGCGAAGATCAACCGCTCTCTTGATCTCCTCATTTTTGACTTTGGAGACAATGAGCTCGTCGAGCCCCGGATGCTTCGCTCGCGCCTTCTTTACCTTGCTCGACTTGATGTATTCGTCGTAATAACTCCATCGGTTCACGTCGTTCTCGCCATGTTTGATCATGAACTCGTAGACGGATACTAGATGAGCGACGGCCTTCTGGCTGATGCCGATTTCCTGTGCTAGCGTTTGGAGGTTTTCATGATGCTGGTGGTAACGGCGGTACAAGAAGCCCGCTTGCTCATAAGGAGCCCAATCTTTCTTGCCCTTAATATGGAATTGCCCAAGAAGAGCGAATACGAGTGCATCATCGATGTCAGATGGCAGGAGGTTGCATTTGACCAATCCCCATTTGAGTGGATCCGTTTTGGCCAGCAGTCGATACGCTGCCAAACGGCTATTCCCTTCAAGAACCTCGAGACTACCGGCTTTGACGATCAGTGGCTCCAAGAGCCCTTTGTTGATCTTGATGTCCTGTACGAGTTCCTTAACATGTTCAAGTTCTTGGAGTCGGGACTGAATCTCCTTCTGCGAAGGGTCGTTACCTCCTGCTCGCAGAACGGAGTAGACACGTGGGTTGTCCACAAAGAATTTGAGCGAAGCTTGATCGATTAGCTTGTTCTGGACTGGAATTTCGTGACCACGGATCAGAAGCGTTGGAGACGCGACGTTCTCAGATTGCATGTTCTTCTTTCCGATCAAATCCCAACACGTCTTTGATCATCTCTCCAAATGAATATTCAGCTTTTTGTTGATACACGGATTTGGTGATATCCCCCTGAGCGAGTTGTGCGGCGAGGCTCTTCGCCGATAGAAGGTTTTCCACCCATTCGTCGATAGTACCTTTAGACTGCAACACGGTGACGATGCAATCTTTTGTCTGCGAGATGCGATGAATCCTGTCCTGTGCTTGCAAGTAGTCGTCAAGACTGAATCCACGATCAAAGAAGACTGCGTTGTTCGCTACTGTGAGCGTTAATCCTTCTTTTGCCGACGACGGGGTTGCGATCAGGACCTTGCAATCGGCATCAGTCTTGAATGAGCGTATAGACGCCGTGCGCTGTTCGTGATCCATCTTCCCATGAATCCGAACTGCGCCGTAGCTGCGGAACTCTCTCGCGAGCCAATCAACATTGGCCGTGAAAGCCGTCCACACAATTACCTTCTCATCCTTATCCACAATGTCATCTATGAGGCTTTGGAGAACTGGCAGCTTGCCGGGAACTGTTCGATAGGAGTCGTCAATCAATCTTGGGTTCGAAGCAACTTGCACCAGACGTAGGAGACGCTTCAATGAATCCTCAGCGTCATCTAAGACGGGCTGTCCATGTTTCAGCAGTATCCACGAGAACTCACGTTTGTACTGTTCGTAAATCTCCGCCTGACGAGACTCCATTTCTACCGATATCGTCTCGAATCTCTTCAGAGGAAGTTGGATATCGGCACCGTTTTTTGTTTCGCGTACAGAGAATGGTCTGATCTTTTGGAATACTTCGGACAGGTTTTGTTCAAACGCTCTAGCCTTCTCGCCATCGGATGCGAGGTCATTCGAGAGGTCAAGGCGAGACTGAAAATCCTTGAAGTTGGTCCCCAAGGATTTGCCTTGGTCTAAGAAGTAAACCTGCGACCACAAATCGTACGGGCGGTTAGCGACGGGGGTTCCTGTCATGATGACGCGCTTTTTCAAGAATTGAATCAGACTGAACAGCGCATGGGTGATCGCTGCATCCGGATTCTTGATCTTGTGAGCTTCATCGAGGATCATCCCGACGTTTCGGGTCTGCAGGAAAATTTGCAGCCGCCTCTGTTCGGACCTGATCGCCTCATAATGTGCAAGGTAAATTCGCGCAGGGCTATTGAACGCAAGAAAGTTGGCTTTTCGATCCTGCGTTATCACGCGCGGCTCAACATGCGTGTGGAATCGCAGTTCATCTACCCAGTTCTGAATCAAACCTCGTTTGGTTACGATAATTACGGAATCGACAATCTCAGATTGCAACCACGTGAGGCCTAGGTCGATGCCGATTTTGGTTTTCCCCAAACCCTGTTCGTGAAAGATCGCGGCGAACGGCAAGTCCTTGGTGGCAGCCAGCGCCTCCGCCTGATACGGGAAGCCCTTGTGTTTCACCGCAAGGTCAGGTTCGCGCTTCGCCATGATCATACCGAAAGCTCCTGTACGTCATCGATCACAACGTGATCGACACGCTCCGCGCCCGCAGAGTCTAGAGCTTGGATCATGATGTTTTGAGCGCGCACACGCAACTGCCATGGGACAGCTAGGATCAGCGTTGAGCCAGGATACATCGCAAGATGGCGAGCATAGGCGTTGATCTGCTCTCTGGAGTGGGGCGTTTCTAGATCCTGAGCAGTCTTAGCCTCTCCAATGATGACGCAGCTCGTGGGTGCGTCACTCGCGTATAGGTCAGGACGGAACTGGCCAATATATGGAGGCTTTTCGCATCCGATTAGCCCCGGCAAATCATGGAGGATAGCAATCTGTTGATTAGGATTGATGGTCCCCTGTACGTAGGTGTGTAGGCGTTGCAAAAGCGCTGTGTGATTCAAGGAATCCGGCACTCAATTCGCCTCCTGAGGAACATCCAGCAAATTGCGTAAAGCATCGAGAGCTTCAGTTAGCGCTTGTGCTGCTTCACCACCGGGATCCTTGCAAATCTTATCCTTCTCGGGCCATGGCAGACTGTAAATCGAGTTTTTGAGAGCTGCCGCGAGCTGGGCTATTGAGGCGTCCGCTAGGGCTTTGCTGACCGTAGGTTGTTCGAGAAAAGTCGCCGCATGGCGCGCGTCCTTACCATTCTTCAGAAACTCCGTCTTTGCCTTCGGATGTTTCAGAATGCGGGGCAACAAACGAACAGTGTTCAACGGATAAAGCTTGTTCCAAAAACTGCCGTAAAGGAATTGCAACCTGCGAAAGCCGCAGATGACGGGAACGGTCTCGAAGCCCTCATGCGGCGCAAACTGCTCGGCGGAGCTGCGTAGTGACATCCAATTTGGAAGGACTGCTGCCGGCCGGTATCTCCCCGGCCCGTACTTCCCACAGCTGACTCTCCAGACACGAATTTGATCGATGAGTGCGTTGGCGATTTCGCGCTCGTTTGGTTAAGTGTTCGCAAATCCGTGTACCATTCGCGCACTCGCTCGCGCTCACATTCCGCCGTAACGTTGCCCGTTATATTTTCCGGAAGAAAGGCCGAGACTGCTCTGATGGCGCACAGCCGAGCCTAGCATGTCTTTCATGCTCACACCCTTGAACCGTCCGCACGAAACGAGAGCACTCCACACAGAGTGGATATCATCGCCGAGCGGCCGCAATTTTGGAGAGGCTATCACTCTCATCAACTCCTGGTTTTCATAAGGAGCGACATGGAGAACAGAGACGTAGTCCGCGTCCAGTTCGCGGCATTGTTCCATCTCGAATGCCAACAACTGCAAACGCATCAGTTGGTCGAAGGGCTCGAAGAAAAGGGCCTCCACACCAACACTTGCATGCCTGATTGGGCAGTTGGGGTGGTTCAAGAAGTCACCGTAAATCTTCAGCCGATCGGTGCCATTTCGGCTCATCCGAATCGATTTTGACTTGTAGAACTCCGTAAATTTCCATTCACCCAGAACGATCTGAATCTTGCCGTCGTCACGCATGAATCTCACGGCGAAGTCAGCACTTGTGAAGCCCGCGCCTCGCTTCCTTCCTCCATCAGTTGCGACTCGACCCCGACTGTGCTCACCCAAATAGTTGCGTACCCCAATCCATTCGAACGCTAAGTAACCAGGCTCCTGATGACGGACTTCGTCGGGAGCGAATCTGAGCACTTCGCTTACGCTATAACCAAGATCAACGAGGGTTTGCTTGAGCGCCATGGACTGGCACATGAAAGGAAATAAGACATTGACGCACATGCTTTGGGAACAGCATAGATGTCGGCTGGGGAGATCCGACGGATGCTCGCCCCTCTCTCCGCCATGCCAGCCGATATCACGCTCTCGAAAGTAGGTGATCGCCTGTTGCCTATGATCGGCGTGCAAGTTCTCCCCGGCAACTTGCCCACCTATACAAAAGGAATAGCTTCTGCCTAGATATTGGCCGTGGGCCTCTGCTCCCGCTGAGAATAACCTGCCTTTCAGCGCGGTTTGTCGCGCTTTCTCCCTATCGCGAAAGCTCATTGGCGCTTCCCTCTTCTTTGCGATTGCGCTTGTTTTCTTGGTTCAAGATAGGCTTATCACCTGCGGATAGGCAATTCCCATTGACATCCTTTACACAGTTGTGGTGCCTGTACGCGATGGCCACAGCGAACCTCACTTCGGGCGAGGGTAGACCGTGGGCGCGGGGGCGCTTCTTGGGAATGCCTAAATCAACGATAGTTATGGGTGCCTAGATCGGTTCGTAAGCTGTCCGCTGTCGACTCCAGGGCAAGGCGCTCATCGATTTCGACTAAGGTCATCTTGCACCGAGGGACGCCTCTCATCACCTCGGAACGTCCTCTTACCGCAAGGACGCGCACCCGTGCCAAAAGCGAACGCCAGCCTCAATCGGCTGGCATTTGATGTCGTTAGTGATACTTGGGGAAAAGTATCACTTTTGTATCATTTTTCTCGGGAGCCTACTTCCCTCCTGCGCCTGAGTTGTCTCACAAAACCGCGTATTTATTGGCGATTTGTGGTGAGCGGGCTGGGGCTCGAACCCAGGACCAGCGCCTTAAAAGGGCGATGCTCTACCAACTGAGCTACCCGCTCGCTCTTCTATTAAGTTAGCACGCTCAGGTGGTGACGTTCACGAGCTGCGGCTGCTCGTCCGAGACGGTGCGCTTCAGTTGTCCGCAGGCGGCGTAGATGTCACGCCCCCGTGGACGCCGGATGTAGGTTGGCATGCCGGCTTCCATGAGGATTTTTTGGAAGCGCGCAACGTCCTCCGGCTGCGGTTGAACGTAATCAACGCCCGGTCCGGGGTTCCACACGATGAGGTTCACCTTGGCGCGTATGCCGCGCAGCAGGTCGAGCACCTCGCGCGCGTGTTCCGGCTGATCGTTCACGCCGCCCAGCAGAACGTATTCGAACGTGACCCATTCGCGGGTGCGCAGCGGAATACGCTTACACGCCTCAAGGAGCTCGGCGATCTTCCACTTGCGTGTAATCGGCATCACGCGCTCACGAACGACGTCGTTGCTCGCGTTGAGTGAGAGTGCGAGCTTGGGTCGCACCTCTTCACTCGCGAAGCGCTCGATTCCAGGAAGGATCCCGCTGGTTGAGACGGTCATGCGCGATTCGGGAATGCCGATTCCTTCCGCCAGCAGGCGCACGCTGGCCATGAACTCGTCATAGTTCAGGAAGGGCTCGCCCATTCCCATAAAGACGAGGTTGATCCTGTCTTTGCCGATCTGGATTGCATGGCGGTTGAGGACAGCCGCGACCTGTCCCGCGATCTCGCCTGCAGTGAGGTTGCGCCTGATGCCTAGCTTTGCGGTGAGGCAGAACTGGCAGTTCACCGCGCAACCGACCTGGCTCGAAATACAGATCGTTGCGCGCCGGAATCCTTTTTCCGCTAGCGTGCCGAAGCTCGACTTCGCGCGGCCGTTGCCGCGACGGTCCCAGTATCCGGCCTTCCGCCCGGAGACGGCCTCTTCGGCATCAACGGAATCGGCGGCCTCTTCCTCGGCGGCTTCGCTGCCGTCGCCGCGCTCGCCGCCATCACCGTCGGGCATCCATACGGTTTCGACGGTCTCACCGTCCGCCATGCGCATGAGATAGCGCTCTGTGCCATCGATGGAGCGGGCGGTCTGGACAATCTCCGGCAGGCCAACGCTCCAGCCTGCGGTCATGAGCTGGTCGCGCAGGCCGTGCGACAGAGTCGTCATGTCTTCTACGCTGACGACACGCTGTTTGTAGAGAGCCTCCCAAATCTGGCGGGCACGGTATGGCTTCTGCCCGAGGCTGTTCATCAGCTCCGTAAGCTGAGGGAGAGTCATCCCGAAAAGAGC
>Ga0070741_10002265_pt1 | contig 52785 bp, 33 predicted proteins | sample Coa_R1_4_FD_66440 | JGI IMG/M metagenome (GOLD analysis project Ga0070741, IMG submission 66440) | Surface soil microbial communities from Centralia Pennsylvania, which are recovering from an underground coalmine fire - Coalmine... | ecosystem: Environmental > Terrestrial > Soil > Unclassified ... | reverse complement strand
TCGGTCGCGGAGGGCTCGTCGGCGTTGCGGATGGCGCTTCAGCCGAGCCAGGCAGCGCCGCGGCCGTCGTGGGGCGCGAAGCTTGCTCTTCAAAGGGCAGGGTCGGCTGAGCCCGCGGCGTGCCGGCGATTGGCACCGCAAGACCAGTGCTGCTCGCCGTCGGCCGCGGACGAACCGCTGTGGCATCCAGGAGACGCGCCACCGCCACCGGCGTCCCCGTGGTGCTTTGCGGGGCTCGGTGCGCCTGCTGGAGATCGGTGGCCCGTCCAGCGATCTCGTCCGTCGTCGCGAACACGGGCGACCGGTCTTCAGTATCCCGCAGAGCGTTGTCGATGGCGCGCTGGTCGCTCGCCGCCTCGGACAACACCTCCGGGCGGACGGGCCCGAGGCGATGGGAGACGCTGATGAAGCTGACGCGCGGCGCGCCGGACTCCTCGTCCGGCGCGATCACGGCGTAATCCGTGGTGCGTCCCGCGTCCGGCGAGTAGTCGGCGAAGAACTCGCGATTCAGGAACGTCCCGCTGTAGCGTGTGGGCGTGGCGAACGCGATCGCCCCGCGATAGCTCACGATCAGCACGATGGCGAGGGACGTTCCGACGAGGGTGACGAGCGCGAGGTAGAGGACCGGTGCAAAGGCCGCCTCGCTTCGACGCCCATGATCGTCGGCATCATCCGGCCGGACCACCCCTCAGACTCCCCCTGGCTCATCCGGGCGACCGGCGGTGGCGGCCTGACCGAGCCCGCACCAGGGATCTTCGAGGGCTTGGACCATGCTCAGCGGCATCCATGCATGGCGCCGGGGATACGCCTCTTGGCGAGGGCGCCGGGCGCGGCACCCCATAAGCCTTCGCAGCACGCTACGCGCGGGGCGCTGCCGCGCCACCCTGTTCCTTTAGGAGGCCGTCATAGGCGCGCCGACGCGCAGGCGGCACGGCATTCATTCGCCCGAGAATCGGATACACGAGCGTGTCGCGGGTTCGTCCGCGCAGTCGTATGCTCCAAGGACGGCCAACCTCCACGACGTCGCTCGCCTGCTTATACGTTTCCTCGCTGATCAGCAGATCCCATCCGACTTCCTTGCACAGCTCCTCGATGCGCTGAGCGGTATTAACCGCGTCGGAGATGATGGTGTACTCCATCCGGTCCGTTGAGCCGATGTTGCCGACGACTGCCGTCCCCGTGTTGCCGCCTATTCCCATTCGGATCGGCGGCGCGCCCTCCCGGACGAGGGCCTGGTTGAACGCCTCACACGTCTCGACCATCTCCACCATCGCGAGGACGGCCTTGCGGGCGTGATCCGGATACCACTCCGTGGCGCCAAACTTCGCGAGGATGGAGTCGCCCATGTACTTGTCGACTTCGCCGTCATACTTGGTGATCGCGGCGACCATGGCTTCGAAGTACCGATTGAGAAAGTCGACGAGCGCTTCGGGCTCCATTTTCTCGGAGAGCGGCGTGAAGTCCCGAATATCGCTCTTGAACACGGTGATCTCCCGGCTTACCCCACCCATGCTCAGCTCGCCGGCCTGGATCAACCGATAGACTTTGGGGCTCATGTAGCGTTCGATCGCTGCCCGCGACCGCTCTCGCTCGCGAAGCCCGCCACGCATCTCGTTGAATGCCTCGGTGAGGATCCCGTGCTCGTCCTCCGTTCGTACGGGAACTTCGAAGTCGAGGTCATTGCGGCGGACGCGGTCGGTCGCCTCCACGAGGGCATACACCGGCTGGGTGATGCGCCGGGCCAGGGCGATGCCGATGGCGAGAACGAGGACCAGGACGCCGGCGAAGAGGACGATCATCGCGACGCGGGCCTGAGCGCCACGCTCCTCGATGATGTTGATCACGTTCCCCGTCCCGACGACGAAGTTGGGCTCGCGCCGAATCGCCAGGGCTCCGAGGGCTTCGACGTACAGAACGTCGCCCACCCGGGAGCGCCGCACGACGACGTCGTTGCCGCGAAGGGCCGCTGCGCGCTGGTCGCTGGGCAGCGTCAGCGCCTCCGCCAGGGTCGAAGCCGAAGCCCGAATGGTGCTCACCATCGGCGAGCCGTCGACGTCGTAGATGGTGATGCCCCTGGAGCCGGCTTCCTGGCTCAGTCGACTGGCGACCTCATCGATGGGCACGCTCACCGCGATCGCGCCCACGAGGTCGTCATCCAGGCGCACTGGCGCCGCGGATACGAACATCCGCCCCCACGGGGTCGCGACGATGCCCGCGTACTTGTCTCCCAGCTGGTCGGATGCGCCGCGCAGCACATATTGGATCGGCGCCGACTGCCCAGCGCTGGGGTCGACGCGCGCCGACGCGTCCGGACCGAGGCTGGTGGCGCGCAGAGAGAGGAGCTGCGCGCCGTCCGCGCCAAACACGTCCACGTAGGCGATTCGGTCGTTCGCGGCGATCGGCGCGATCAGTCGCTGGAGCGCCGCCGTATCGTTGTCCGCCAGCGCGCGGTCGACACCCTCGGTGAAGGCCATATGCCGTAGCGACGTCAGGTTGCGGTCTTCGAGCAGCACCATCGCTTCGTTGGCCGACCGCCCCGCCGCTGCCAGCTCCTCCCGGTACTTCTCCTCCAGCGAGCTGTCCAGCATGTCGATGGTGATGCGCGTGGCCAGGAGGGCCACGAGGACGAGGAGAACGAGATAGGGGAGGATGATCTTGCCCGCGATCCGGCGGGTGAACAGGCTACGCGCGGCAACGAGGACATTTGCGCCGCGCCCAAATGGCGGGGCGGAGGCGGCAGGTGACGCGGGGGTGGACTCGGCTTCGATCATGCTCGCCTGGCTCGATCGGAGGGTTCTCGGCCGCGGGATTCTATCCCACAACGCTACCCTTTGATCGATCCGGCGATGATTCCGCGGACGACAAAGCGTTGCAGACTGAAAAACACCGCGAGCGGAACAGACATGGAGACGAAAGCAGCGGCGGTGAGAAGCTGCCAATTCTGTCCGAGCGAGTTCACCAGATTGCTCACCGTCACCGTCATCGGCGCGACGTCCGGCGAGCCTCCGAGAAACACGAGCGCAACCAGCAGGTCGTTCCAGACCCAGAGGAACTGAAAGATCGCCAGCGACGCGATGGCCGGACCGGACACCGGTAGCACGAGACCAAAGAATACGCGGGGCGGCGACGCGCCGTCGACCTCCGCGGCCTCGAGCATCTCGCGCGGAAGCGCCGCGAAGAAGTTCCGCAGTAGGTACACGGCGAGGGGCATTCCGAACCCCGTGTGGGCGAGCCAGACGGCGAGGAACGTCCCGTTAAGACCGAACAGCGTGAAGAGCTGAAGCACCGGGATCAGCGTGACCTGGATCGGGACGACCAGCAGGCCGACCACCGCGAGCGACAGGATGGTTCGCCCGGGGAACTCCATCCAGGCGAAGGCGTAGGCCGCGAACGCGGCGAGCACGATCGGGATGACGGTGGCCGGCAGGCTGATGACCACGCTGTTCGCGAAGCTTTGGGCCATATTGTTCGCCGAGAGCACCCGCTGGTAGTTCGCCAGGGTGAACGCGAAGGGCGGCGTGAAGGCGGTCCACCAGCCGCTCGCGGCCACGAGGGCGGGCGGGCGGAGCGAGCTGACGAAGAGGGCGACCGTGGGTAGCATCCACACGACGGCTATGCCGACGACCGCGAGATGCACGAGAAGGCGCATCGCCCACCGACGCGCCGCAGCGGAAGCCGAGCCACCAGGTCCCGCCCACGCCGCTAACGTGATCACCTTGCCCCCTGCTGGCGAAAACGCCGGAGATTGAGCGCGATGGCCGGGACGACGGCCAGCAGGAGGACCACGGCGAGCGCGCTCGCGTGCCCGAAGTCCCGGACCGTGAACATCTCCTTGTACATCCGATTCGCGATGACCTCGGTCTCGTAGTTCCCATTCGTCATCACGTAGACGATGTCGAAGGCTTTGAGCGCGAAGATCACCATCGTGGTCGCCACGACCGCGATGGTGTCGCCGAGCATGGGGATCACGACAAAACGAACGGCCTGCAGCTCCGTCGCGCCGTCGACGCGCGCCGCCTCACGAATCTCTGAGGGAACACCCTTCAGCGCGGCGGAGAGGACCACCATGCAGAATCCAGTCCAGACCCACGCCGCCGCGACAATGAGGGCCAGATTGTTCCAGGGCGGGTTGTCGATCAGCCAGGCATGTGGGTCGAATCCAGGCGCCACGAACATCAGGAAGGCGTTCAGCGTGCCGGTCTGCGGCAGCGGTGGCGGACGGAACTCGTACATCAACCGCCAGATGACGCCCGCCGCGACGAAGGAGATCGCCATCGGCAGAAACACGACCGCCTGCGCCACCCGCTCGTACCGCACTTGGTCGGTGAGGAGCGCGATGGTCAACCCCAGGAGGACCACCGCGGTCGGGAAGACGACGATCCACAGGAGGTTGTTTCGGAGGGCGACCTGCACGCTCGGATCGCCCAGCACGGACGCGTAGTGGGCGAGCCCAATCCACGCGCCGGTCGATGGATTGCGCACGGACAGCAGGACCGTATTGACGGTGGGAAGAACGAGAAATGCCACGACCGACGCGAGGGCGGGCGCCAGCCACAGCCATGGGCGCGCCGCGCGCCGGCCGTTTTGCGGCAGGAGGCCCAGAATGCGCTCGCCAACCGTGACGTAGACGACGCCCGAGGTGACGACTGCCGCCACGGCGGCAATGGCGACGACAAGTCGATCCATCGCTCCTCAGATGCTCCGGAGGCGCTGGCGCGTTCGTGATTTACGTGGCGTAGGCGCTGGTCCGAACCGAGTCGAGCGTCGAGAGGATGGAATCAAGCGAGTCTGGATTGTTGACGTAGTCGAGGATGGCCTTCCAGAAGGCCGTGTTCATCGCGTCCGGCATGAGGTCAGAGGCATCGAAGCGCACGGTCCGCGCACCGGTCAGGAGCTGTGCCGAGCGGGTGGACAAGGGGTCCGGATAGTCGGTCAGGGGAACCTGTCGGTTCGGGGAGATCGCGCCGCCGCGCTTGACCCAGATGGCCTGCGCCTGTGGGGTGCTCAGATATTTGACGAGCGCGCGGGCCTGCGGCGTGTCTTTGAACATGCCGAACAGGTCACCGGCGGCCTCGACGGCTCCGGCATACTGCGAATCGATGTCCGGGAAAGGGAAGAAGTCGAAATCGTCGACGGGGTTGAGCCCTGGGTTGGCCTGAAGGAAGAAGCTGGTGATGAAGCTGGCCTGGTGGTGGAGATAGCACCGCGGGGGATCGCCGAACATCGGGGTGCCCGCGTCGCCGAAGTTCGTCGCCAGCATCCCCTGGCGCCCGCCAAAGACCATCCGGGGATCGGCGACGATCTGGCCCCACGATTGCCAAGCGCGTTTGATCTCCGGCGAGCTCCAGGCGAGCCTGCCCTGATACCACTGGTCGTACACGTCCGGTCCTGCCTGGCGAAGCACGATGTCCTCGAGCCAGTCGGTGCCCGGCCACCCGCTGGACGCGCCACCCTCCAACCCGATGCACCACGGAGTGACACCGGAGTCCGCGATGCGGCGGGAGAGCGCCATCAGCTCGTCCCATGAGGCCGGCTTTTGGTAGCCGGCCCGGGCGAAAGACTTCGGGTCGTACCAGATGAGCCCTTTCGCCGCGGCCTTGATGAAGATCCCGACCTGCTTACCGTTCACCTGCCCGAGCCGCAGCCACTCGTCCGAATACTGATCCCGCATCGCCGACATGTCGAGGACGCCGGCGAGATCCACCAGGTGGCCGCCCCGTGCCAGCTCCGCCATCTGCCCGGGCCCCGGGAGACCCGCGACATCCGGGGGGTTCCCGCCCTGGACGCGGGTCGTGAGCACGGCGTTCAGATCGCGCGTCGACTCGTATTGGACGTGAACGCCGGTCTGATCTTCGAAGGGTTTGACCATGGCGAGAAAGCTGTCCTGCTCGTCCCCGCCCCAGGTTGCCAGGACGTCGACCGAGCCGCCAAGCTTTCCCGAGGATTCGGCGCCCGGCCGCTGCGCAGCCTGCGGCGTGCAGCCCGCGACAAGCGCCAGGGCGATTGAAGCTACGACGAATCGGGCACGCCGTGCCAGCCAGATGCTCATGGCGCCTCCAGCCGCGGGAACGACCCCTCTCCAGATTAGCACAGCCGCGGGGCCAGAAACGCCGTCCTGCATCCGCTCCCCGCGCATTGGGCGGTCGACGCCAGGCGGGTGGGCCGATGCTTCTGGTAGGATGTTGACGGCGATCGCGCGCGGCCCCTCACCGCGGTGAGCCCCGGCCCGCGCCCCCATTCGCTTCGGATCGCCCCAGCCCGACGCCGACTCATGTCGTGCGGCGGCTTGCGCCCATCATCCCATCCAAGCGGTCGGAGTGCGTACGTGGACCCTGTGCTGCCCTGGCTCATGCTCTTCGCCACGGCGATCTTCGGAGGCTCTCTCAACGCCGTCGCCGGCGGCGGGACGTTTTTGACCTTTCCGTCCCTGGTGTTCGCTGGCATCCTGCCCAAGACGGCGAACGTGACTAGCACCGTCGCCCTCTGGCCCGGCACATGGGCGAGCGTCGCCGCCTACCGGCGCGAGCTGGCGCATCACCGCCCGGCGCTCGTGGCGGTGCTGGCAAGCGCGAGCCTGCTGGGCGGCCTCAGTGGCTCGCTCCTCCTGCTGAGCACGCCGCAGATCACTTTCGTTCGCCTGGTCCCGTTTCTTCTGCTCATCGCGACGGTCCTCTTCGCGTGCGGGCGAAGTCTGACGAGCTGGCTGACACGGTGGACCCAGGTGAGCGACGCGACGTCGCGGCGATCACTCGTGGGGCTCTGGGTAGCTCAGTTCGTGATGGCGATCTACGGCGGCTATTTCGGCGGCGGGCTCGGGATTCTCATGCTCGCCGCGTTCGTGGCCATGGGGATCGACGACATCCAGGAAGCGAACGCGCTCAAAAGCCTGCTGACGGCGTGCATCAACGGTGTCGCGGTCATCGTCTTCGTCTTGTCGGGCATCGTCGTGTGGCCGCACGCGCTGGTCATGCTCGGCGGAGCCGTCATCGGCGGGTATGGCGCTGCCTCCATCGCGCGCCGCATCGACCCCCGCTTCGTACGGGCGTTCGTCGTTGCGGTCGGGGCGACGATGACGCTGCTCTTCTTCTTCCGGGCGTAGCGCCGCGGCGCGTGCGTCCCGGACAGTCAGGGCACAATCGAGGGAGCTGACCCGCTAGGGTGCCGGCGTCGGCGTTGCGATGACCCCCTGGCCCTCGGGCAGCGGGGTCAGCTGGATCTGCAGAGACGGCATCGCGGCGGGCGTCGGATTGACCGCCACGCCGATCGAGGTCGATCCCGATCCCATCTGGTTGAGCTGCGTCATCATGTCCTGGATCGCCGATAGGTCGACCATCTGGCTGATGGACGATAGGTCCGGCGTCGGGATCTCCGCGCCCGTCGGTGTCGCGGTGGCAGCCGCCTCCCCGGTCTGCGCGGCGGTCGCATTGGGAGCGTCGCCGGGGTCGGCGGATTGGCCCGATCCGGCCTCGTCGGGCGGCGTCGCGTCCTCGGCCAACTCCGCCAGCGCGACCATGGCGCGGGTCTGGATCTCCTGACCGATGGCAGACGCGTTTTGATCGCCGCGCGAAACGGACTGGACGGCGATGGAATCGACGGTGACCGGCTGCGGGCTGCAGGCGGCCGCCGAAGCCCCTAACAGCAGGACCGCGACAGCGCTGACGACTCCCGCATGAAGCTCGCTTGTGCGTCGGGAAAATCGGTTTGGCATGTCCCCACTCGTGTACGGAAATTGGCGCTTCGATCAGTGTACCTGACTGGTCTGTCTCCGTCGCGGGCCCCGCTCATCTGTTGGACGGCCGGGCGGTGTGATCGCACGCACACCCCGGGCTCCAACAGCGCCGCGACGGAATCGCCTTCGCCTTCGGCCGGTCGACTCCGGACATCGCCGCCCACTCCTGCTAAAGTACGGGCATGCCAGCGCACCGGTCGCGCATCTCACTGGTGGCGACCGTCCTCAACGAGCGACGAAGCCTCCCCGCGCTTCTCGCCTCCATCGCCGACCAGACGCGCGCTCCTGACGAAGTCATCATCGTCGACGGCGGATCCGACGACGGCTCCTACGAAATCCTACGAACGTGGGCGTCCGAGAGCCCCGATCGCACGGCGCTTCAGGTCCCGGGCGCCAACATTAGCCGCGGGCGAAACGCGGCCATCGCTCGCGCATCTGGCGACATCATCGCGGTCACGGACGGGGGCGTCCGCCTGGACCCCGCATGGCTCGAGCGGTTGGCCCAGCCTCTCGAAGCGGACTGCTCGATCGACGTGGCCAGCGGGTTCTTCACTTCCGACCCCCGCACGCTCTTCGAGTGGGTCCTCGGGGCCACCGTGCTCCCAACCGGGGACGAAATCGAGCCGGGCGGATTTCTCCCGTCCAGTCGTTCGGTGGCGATCCGCCGGTCGATGTGGGAAAAGGCTGGCGGATATCCCGAGTGGCTCGACGTTTGCGAGGACCTGGTGTTCGACCGCGCGTTACAGGCTGCCGGGGCGCAATTCGTGTGGGTCCCGGACGCCATCGCGCGGTTTCGGCCTCGCGCCGGCTTCCGCGCATTCTTCCGCCAGTACTATCGCTATGGACGCGGCGACGGGAAAGCGGACCTGTGGCGAGCGCAACACGTCATGCGCTACATCGCGTTCGCGGCGGGGGCTCTCCTCCTCGCGCGAGCCCGGAGGCAGCCCGGCGCCGCGGGCCTGCTCGTGGTCGGCACCGCCGCGTACGCGTATCGTCCGGCGCGCAGGCTGGTGTCGAGCGCGCGAGCTCGGCCCACGGACGACGACGGCCGCGAACCGAACGCGCCGAGGTGGGACCAGCGCAGCGGGCCAGGAGACCGCCACCCGCCGTTCACACCCGGCGATTCCGTCGACTTCGTGCGCGCTGCCGCGCTGATCTTGCCGATCCGGATCGTCGGCGACGTTGCGAAGATGCTGGGGTACCCGGTCGGCCTCCTCTGGCGGACCACCCACCGCGACCGCATCCCCGCGGCCGGCCTGCGCGACGACGTTGCCGCTGCGCGCCCACGCCCCGTCGCCGCCACCGGCAGTTGTGACGTGACCGTAATCATCGTCAATTACAACACGCGGGAGCGACTTCGCTCCTGCTTGCGATCGGTCGCCCGGAGCAACGGGCCGCCCACGATTCAGGTCATCGTCGTAGACAATGCGTCGTCGGATGGCAGCGCGAATATGGTTGCAGCGGAGTTCCCAGACGTCGAGCTGGTGCGCAATTCGGCGAACGTTGGCTTCGCGAGAGCCAATAACGGCGCGATCGAGCGTTCGTGCGGACGCACGGTTCTGCTCTTGAATCCAGACACCGAGCTTCCACCAGACGCCCTCCCGACACTCGTTGGTTATCTCGATGCCCATTCCGATGTCGGAGCTGTCGGCCCGAAGCTGGTTCTTGCAGATGGAACGCTCGATCTGGCATGTCGCCGCAGTTTCCCGACGCCTTCGGTCGCCTTTTACCGGCTCTCCGGGCTATCTCGTCTGTTTCCGGGACATCCGCGATTTGGACGCTACAATCTGCGGTTTCTGGACGCTGACGTCGAGGTGGATGTGGACGCGGTTTCGGGCGCCTGCATGCTCGTTCGGCGGGAGGTCATCGACCAGGTGGGTGGGCTCGATGAGCGCTTCTTCATGTACGGTGAGGATCTTGACTGGGCGTATCGCATCAAAGCCCAGGGATGGCGCATCCGATACAATCCGGGAGTGGTCGTGCGGCACTATAAGGGAGAGGCGAGCCGCCAGGACAGCCAGCGCGCCACCATCGCCTTTTACGACGCAATGCGGCTGTTTTATGAGAAGCACTACCGCTCATCGACGCCCCCGGCGCTCCGCGTGGTAATCGTGGCGGGCGTGTGGGCGCGGTTGATGTGGTCACTCGTGAAAAATGCGCTGCGAGCACCCAGCCAGCGTCGGGTGGCGACGTGATGGTGGGAGCGTCGCCATCTCATCGCCCAGACCTGACGTGACACGATACGGGAGCGACTGACGGTGGCGAACGAGTTCGCGCGCGTCGAACATCCCCGTGCTTCCCTTGTCGCGGCGGTCCGTGACTCCGATGCGCTCGCGACTCGGCCCCTGCCACGCCGCGCCGTTCGAACGGGCCGCGTCATCCGGACATCGTGCGTGCTGGCCATGGTGGTGGGAGACGTCGCGGCCATCGTCCTCGCGTTCCTGCTCGCGTACCAGATTCGCGCCGCGATGGAGCCCAGGCCCAGCCGGCTGACGCCCTTCAGCGACTATGTCCCGACGCTCGCATTCCAGATCTTCGCGCTCGTCGCCACCATCGCCCTGATGCGACTTTATCTGCCGAGGCGAGGCGCATCGCATTCCGAGCACCTGGGCGCGATCTTCCTCGCCGTGACCATCGGGAACGTGATGGCAATGGCGCTCGCCGCGTTCAGCCTGCGGGGACTGGACGTGCCCCGTCCGATGCTCATCTACGCCTGGGGACTCTCGATCCTGTTCGTGTGGGTCAGCCGCCTCGCCATCGAGCAGGGGATGCGTCTGGCGCGCCGCGCCGGCCTGGATCCCGAGCTGATGATCATCATCGGCCCGGGAAACGAGGGACACACCATCCTTCGCAAGATTCTGGCAGCGCCCGAGCTGGGATACCGAGTAATCGGGTTCGTGGGCACCGGGGAGCCCCTCGGCGGGGCGGTGGACGGCGCGGCGCCCCCCGTGTCGCTCCCCGGCGCCGCGAATGGCGTCGACCCGCCCGTCTTGGGTAGCCTCGGCGATTTGCCGCGGCTCCTCGAGATGTCGGGTGCCCGCGAGGTCGTCGTCGCCGACCCCGAATTGACCCATGCGGAAGTCCTCGACGTCGTCGCGGCCTGCGACCGGGCCCGCGTCAACGTGAAAGTCTTCCCCGACGTCTTCCAGCTCGTGGTCCGCGAGGTGGGCGTCAGCGAGCTGGGCGGGCTGCCGATGCTGCGCGTTCGCGACGTGAACCTGCGTGGCTGGAACCTCCTCGTCAAGCGCGCGCTGGACATCGTCCTGTCCGCGACGCTCCTCATCCTCCTCTCGCCGGTGATGATCGCGGTCGCCATCGCAGTGAAGCTCAGCTCTTCCCAGGGGCCGGTCTTCTTCATCCAGGAGCGCGTTGGCGTCGACGGCAGGCCTTTCGCGTGCGCCAAATTCCGAACCATGCACGTCGACGCGGAGGCTCAGACGGGACCGGTTTGGGCGCTACCGGACGACGCGCGGACGACCCGCCTCGGGCGCTGGCTTCGCCATTACTCCATTGACGAGCTGCCTCAGCTCGTCAATGTCCTCATGGGCGACATGAGTCTCGTGGGCCCAAGGCCCGAGCGGCCGTACTTCGTGGAGCAGTTTCGGCGCTTCATCCCCCGGTACGAGAAGCGACATCAGGAGAAGGCCGGCGTGACCGGGTGGGCGCAGGTGAATGGGCTACGCGGCCAGTCGCCGATCGAGGAGCGGACCCTCTATGATTTGTTTTATGTCGAGCACTGGTCCCCAGCGTTCGACCTCAAGATCCTGATCCAAACGATCGCCGCGGTGGTGCGCGGCCGCAACGCCTACTGATCGGCCCATCGGTCACCGATCACGCCGCTCAGCGCGCCGTTTCTCGCCCAGCGCCCTCGCTTTCGCACGGATGTCTCAATGGCGGCCCAGCGTTGCTGGCCATTCGGTAAAAACGCAGGACATGACGAAGCTCATCGTCGGCCTGGGGAATCCCGGGCCGCGCTACCACCACACGCGCCACAACGTCGGTTTCGCGGTCGTCGCCGAGCTGGGGCGACGGCACAACGTGCCCGGCAGGAGCCGAGGCCCGGTCATCGTGGGCGAAGGCGCCATTTCGGGCCAGCCGGTCGTCCTGGCACAGCCAACCACCATGATGAACGCGAGTGGCGCGCCCGTCGCGCTCCTGCGCAAGCGCCACAACGTTTGGAGCCTGGATGATCTCCTGGTCGTCGTCGACGACATGGACCTCGCCCTCGGCACCGTTCGCCTCAGGCCCCGAGGGAGCGCCGGCGGCCACAACGGGCTCAAGTCCATCATCGACGCCCTGGGAAGCCAGGACTTCCCGCGGCTCCGCGTGGGCATCGGTCGTCCGCCGCCGGGGGTGGACCCCATCGACTACGTCCTCACGCGCTTCAGCCCAGCGGAGCGGGCCACGATTGAGAAGGCGATTGCGACCGCCGCGGATGCCGTGGAATGCTGGATCGAGCATGGAGCGGACGAGACGATGAACCGGTTCAATCGAACCTCCGCACCGGGCTCACCGTGACGCGCCACCGAACGCGTCGACGTTTCCGCGCCACCCGGCCGGCGTGACGCCCCATGAGGCTCAACCGGCTGCTCTCAACGATCCGGCGAGACGCGGGCTACGCGGCCCTACGAGACCGCCTCGTCGACTCGGCGGCTTCCGATGCGATCGAGGCATCGCGCCGCGCCGGCGCCAGTCGAGTCCGAGAGCCCCTCCGGATCTCGCTCCTGGATGCCGCGAAGCCGGCGTTCCTCGCAGCGCTCCACGCGGAGCTGCGTCGCCCGACGATCGTTCTGGTGAGCCGCCTCGCACGCGGTCGGCAGCTCGCCCAGGAGCTGGAATCCTGGTCAGAGGACCCGGCCTCGGTGTATCTCTTCCCCGACCTCGACGCCCTCCCCTATGAGCGGCTGCCTCCCGGCCCCGAGCACCTCTCGATGCGGATCGAGGCGATGCTCGCCCTCGCCACGTCGGCGCAGCCCGCGGCCGCCCCTCCTCTCGTCGTGGCGACGGCCCGCGCAGCCATGGACCGAATCATGGCCCCGGACGCATGCCGGGCGACGACGTGGACCGTGGCCGTCGGCGATCGGATCCGCCCGGACCGGCTGATCGGGGACTGGGTCCGCGCGGGATACGAGCCCACATCGGTGGTCGAAGGGCCCGGCGAGTTCGCCCGGCGCGGCGGAATCCTCGACGTGTTCCCGCTTGGAGTCCGCCAGGGCTCGATGGCTCCACCGGCGACGCGCCCAGCGTTCCGCATCGAGCTGTGGGGGAACGACGTCGAGTCGATTCGTCTATTCGACCCAGCCACGCAGCGATCGGGCGAGCGCGTCGATCGGTTCGTCATCGGACCCGGACACGAGGTGCTGGTCGGAGACTCGACGGTCGCCCGCCGAGCGCAGGAGATGCTGGACCTGAGCCGCGCGCGGCCGCGGGTTCGGGACGACGTCGAGGACGAGCTGCGCATGTTGGGCGAGGGGAAGACCTTCGCGCTGCTCGAGTGGTATCGAGGACTTCTCGGGTCCGCGTCGATTCTCAGCTATCTGCCACCGAACGGGCTACTGGTCGTGGACGAGATCGGCGCCGTGGCCACGACGGCGCGCTCCCTCGAGCGCCAGGCTGAGGAGCTGGCGATCGATCTGGTCGATCGGGGGGAGGGGCCTGCGGGTGTGCCTCGACCCTACTGGACGTGGACCGAGCTGGAGGAGACTCTGGGGCGAGGCGACCTCGGCGCTCCGTCGCGCCCCCTCCGGCTCGACTTCGCCCTCGACGCGGACGCCCTCGACGGCGCATTCGTCCCGGCCCCGGCGTACCAGGGCGCCATCCAACGCCTAATAGACGACGCGCGGGCGCCCGCCGTCCGCGATGGGCGGCCGGCGGAGCATACGGTCGTCGTGAGCCAGCAGGCAGCGCGGCTGGCGGAGCTATTGCGCGACGACGCCGTGGCTTTTACCGAGCTGGCGGACGGAATGGCCGCGAGCGAAAGCGAGCCCGTGCACGGCTTTATTCTGGCCCACGGCGTCCTCGGCGAGGGATGGATGAATCGCGAGATCGGGCTTACCCTCCTCACGGACCGCGAGATCTTTGGGTGGGCCAAAGTCCGACGGGCGGGTCGCCGTCTGACCGTCTCCGCCCGTGAGCGCTTCTTGAGCGATCTGGAGGTTGGGGGGCTCGTGGTCCACGTCGACCACGGCATCGGTCGATTCCGTGGGCTGGTCCGCATCGCAGACCGCGAAACCGGCATCGCGCGGGAGTACCTGGACATCGAGTACGCCGAACGTGGGCGGCTTCGGGTACCGGTCGAGCATGCCGATCGAGTCTCGCCCTACATCGGGGCGGGAGAGGCGCTGCCCGCGTTGACCAGGCTGGGAAGTGGCGAGTGGCATCGAACGAAGCAGCGCATCCGCGGCGCCGTCCAACGGATCGCCAAGGACTTGGTGGAGCTATACGCGCGCCGCGAGCTGGCGGCGACGGACGCGTTCGGCGAGGACACGCCGTGGCAGATGGAGCTGGAGGCGTCGTTTCCCTACGTCGAGACACCGGACCAGCTCCAAGCCACCGCGGAGGTGAAGGAGGACCTCGAGCACCCGCGCCCTATGGACCGCCTGCTTGTGGGAGACGTGGGATACGGGAAGACGGAAGTCGCGCTTCGGGCGGCCTTCAAAGCCGTGAACCAGGGCAAGCAGGTCGCCGTGCTCGTGCCCACCACCGTACTCGCGCAGCAGCATCTCCAGACGTTCCGCGAGCGACTCGCGCCGTTCCCGGTGCGGGTTGAAATGCTGTCGCGATTCCTCACCGACCGGCAGGCGCGTGACGTCATCGAGGGTCTGCGCGACGGGCGCGTCGACGTCGTGATCGGAACCCATCGCCTGCTCCAGCGGGACGTGGGCTTCAAGGACCTCGGGCTCGTGATCATCGACGAGGAGCAGCGATTCGGCGTCGCCCACAAAGAGCGCTTCAAAGAGCTCCGAACAGAAGTCCACGTCCTCACCCTCTCGGCGACGCCCATCCCCCGCACCTTGCACCTCTCGCTGGTCGGGGTGCGCGACCTCAGCATGATCCAGACGCCACCGGAGGAGCGCCTACCGATCCGGACCGCGGTCGCCGAGCACGACGAGGGATTGATTCGCGAAGCGATTCTGCGCGAGCTGGACCGCGGCGGGCAGGTCTTCTACGTCTCGAACCGCGTCCATTCCATCAACCAGGTGGCCGCACGGCTCTCCGCGTTGGTTCCGGAAGCGCGCATCGTCGTCGGCCACGGACAGATGAGCGATGAAGAGCTCGAGGAGGCAATGCTCGCCTTCGCCAATGGCGACGCGGACGTCCTGGTGTGCACCACGATCATCGAGGCTGGGCTGGACCTCCCGAACGTGAACACGATCATCGTGACGAATGCCGATCAGTTCGGCCTGTCCCAGCTCTACCAGCTCCGGGGGCGCGTCGGGCGCGCCTCCAACCGCGCGTACGCCTACTTTCTGTATCCGCGCGACCGCCAGCTCACCGAGATCGCCGAGAAGCGGCTTCGCGCGATCTTCGAGGCCACCGAGCTGGGCGCCGGCTACCGGATCGCGCTCAAGGACCTCGAGATTCGGGGAGCGGGGAACCTGCTCGGCGTGGAGCAGCACGGCCACATCAGCGCCGTGGGCTTCAATCTCTATTGCCGGCTGCTGGCCGAGGCCGTCGATCAGCTCAAGACGCTTCGGGAGCAGTCGCTCGAACGGGAGGGCGAACCCGGGGAGGGCGGGCTGAGAATGGAGCGCGTGCTCTCCGGCGCGGCCATCGAGACGCCTACCGCGAGCATCAATCTTCCCCTCGACGCGTCGCTACCGCCGGACTACGTCGAAGACGAATCCGCGCGACTCAACCTCTACCAGCGGCTCGCGTCGGTCCGCGATGGCCCCGCCCTCGGAGAGCTGATGGCGGAGATCGAGGACCGCTTCGGCCCTCCCCCCGAGCCAGCCATGAACCTCTTCTACCTTCTCAGCCTGCGTGTCGCCGCCATCGAAGCCGGGATCGAGGAGGTTCTGGTGGACGCCGGCCAGATCGTGGCTCGATTCCGGGAGTCGCGCGCCATCGACGCGGGACGGCTCGCCCACGATCTGGGATTTCCCATTGAAGCGCGCAGCAACCAGGTTCGCATCCCACTCGGTCGTGGCGCGGGGTGGACGACGCGCCTGCGCGACCTCGTCGACGCGCTCGCCGCATTGCCCCAGTCATCGGATGACGGCCGCGGCGCAGCAGGATCGCGGCCCGGCGCGACGTCCCGTCCCGTTGCCCGCCCTGCCAGGCAGAAGTAGACTCCGGGCGCTCGGACCGGTCGGCACGAGGGCCTGATTCAGCATATCGACGATCGCGCGGTACCGGGCAGACGGTACGAAACCTTTTTAGAGAAGGCCAACCGCGTAGCGGGGAGCATCATTCGGGGCCGTCATCCTCGGTCTCGGGGATCCGGGCGTACCCACGAGCATATGCCTCCGCCTCACCCTGTGACGGGCAGCTCTGCGTCCAGCGCCTGCACGATCAGCTCGCTACGGCTCTGGCCCGGCGCACGCGATCCTTCGAGTAGCCCGAGCAGGTCTGCCGGAAGACTAAGGGAAATTCTTGCCGATTTCATCGTCGCCTCCTCGGGGCGATCATACTCACGGTATGATCGCCCTGAATACATCCGAGGGGAATGGGCGCCATGCTGAGCGAGCGGCAGCAGCGGCAGGTCGATCGCTTCCTCGACGAGGCCGAGGCCGCGCTCGCTGCCCACGACTGGGGGAACGCACGGATCGCCGTGGAGGCCGTGCTGGCGCTCGACGCAGCCAACGCCGACGCGCGCGCCTTTCTCACGGTGGTCGAGCGCGCGGCTGGGGCGGCTCCCGGCGCGACTCCTTCCACGACGCCCGAGGGCGCCTTGCAGACCGCTGCGGTGGAGCCCGCGGCCGCGACTCCCAATGCGTTCTGCGATGGGCGCTATGAAGTCAAGCGCTTCCTCGGCGAGGGCGGCAAGAAGCGCGTCTTCCTCGCCCACGACACCAAGCTCGACCGCGACGTCGCCTTCGCGCTCATCAAGACCGATGGGCTCGATGACGAGGGGCTGCTCCGCATCAGACGCGAGGCCCAGGCCATGGGCCGCCTCGGTGATCACCCCCACATCGTGTCCGTATACGACATCGGCGAGCTTCCCCCCGCCCGAGCATCCGCTTTGGATGGTGGGCGGGCCACACCTTTCCTCGTCTCCCAGCTCATGGCCGGCGGCGACGTCGAAGGACTCATCGAGCGCGCCGACAACCACCGTGTCCCCCTGGCCTCCGCCCTCACCATCGCCGACCAGGTGTGCCAGGCCCTCGCCCACGCCCACGCCCACGGCATCGTCCACCGCGACTTGAAGCCGGGGAACGTCTGGCTCACTGCTGACGGCACGGCAAAGCTGGGCGACTTCGGTCTCGCCGTCGCCCTCGACCGTACGCGCCTCACGCAGGCGGGCATGATGGTCGGCACGGTGAGCTATATGCCGCCGGAGCAGGCTATCGGCGGCGAGGTCACCCCGCGCTCCGACCTCTACTCCCTCGGCGCCATGTTGTACGAGCTGACGACCGGCCGCCCGCCCTTCGTCGGAGACGAGGCCGTCGCCATCATTACCCAGCACCTAAACACCCCACCGGTGGCGCCGACCTGGCATGCCCAGGACCTGCCTCCGGCGCTCGAGGCCCTCATTCTTCGCCTCCTCGAGAAGGACCCGGCGAAGCGGCCGGCCTCGGCCGCGGAGGTCAGGCAGCTCATCGCCGGCGTGGTCTCGGACATCGGGCACGGTTCGGGAGCTGGACCATCGCCGGGACCGTCGGCCTCAGGCATGACAGATGGAGCGACCGGGCTTGGGGCATCCGGCGCAAACCCCATCTATCGCCGCGTGTTCGTTGGGCGAGAGGCAGAGCTGAAGCAGCTCCAAGTGGCCTTCGATGCCGCGCTCTCCGGCCAGGGCTCGCTCATCGCCGTGGTAGGTGAGCCAGGCATCGGGAAGACGGCGCTCTGCGAGCAGATCGCCACCTACGCCGCCGTGCGCGGCGGAAAGACGCTCGTCGGTCATAGCTATGAGGAGGGCTCGCTGTCGCTCCCGTATCTCGCTTTCGTGGAATCGCTCCGAAGCTACGTCCTCGCCCGCGACCCAGACGGATTGAAGCAAGACCTGGGCAGTGGAGCCGCGGAGATCGCCCGAATCATCTCGGAGGTCCGCGACCGGGTCCCAGTGGAGCTTCGGCCAGCCGGCGACCCGGAAGATGACCGCTGGCGCCTCTTCCAGGCGGTGACGGGATTTCTGCGCAACGCGGCCCAGGTGCAGCCCGTGCTCCTCGTCCTGGAGGACCTCCACTGGGCCGATCGCGGCACCCTCGACTACCTCCTCCACCTCGCCCGCAATCTCACCGGCGCGCGGCTGCTCGTCCTCGTCACGTACCGCGACGTGGAGGTCGATCGTGCGCACCCGCTCTCGGGCACGCTGGCTGAGCTTCGTCGCGTGGCCGCCTTCCAGCGCATTGCCCTCCGCGGCCTCACCGTGGACGAAGTGCATCGCATGATGAACACCATTCGGGGAAACGAAGTTCCCTGGAGCGCGGCCGAGGCGATCCACCGCCAGACGGAGGGCAACCCCCTGTTCGTTCAGGAGGTGCTGCGCTACGTCGCCGAGGAGGGCATCGTTGCTCGCGAGGGCGGCCGGTACATTCGCGCCGATGGCGGCGAGCCCGGGCTGGGCATCCCGGAAGGACTCCGCGACGTCATCGGCAAGCGCCTGTCCCGCCTGAGCCCGGAGTGCAACCGCCTGCTAACCGTCGCGGCCGTCATCGGCCGCGAGTTCGCCCTCGACGTGCTGAGTCGCGTGGCCCGGATCAGCGAGGACGAGGTCCTCGCCGGGTTGGAGGAAGGGCTCAAGGTTGGTGTGCTGGAGGAGCAAGCGCGGGTCGGGGGCGTCCTCTATCGCTTCTCGCATGCCATGTTTCGCCAGACGCTATACGAGGAGCTGAGCGCAGCTAGGCACATTCGACTCCACCAGGACGTCGGCCGGGCCATCGAAGAGGTCCATGCCCGACGCATCGACGACCATACGTCTGAGCTGGCGGAGCACTTTTCCCACTCGTCCGACCCGACGGACCTGGCGAAGGCTGTGGCCTATGGGGAGCGCGGCGCGCAGCGCGCGATGGCGGCCTACGCCTACGGCGAGGCGATCCGCCTGCTGGAACGCGCAATCGAGGTTCAGGAGGTGCTCGATCCGGACGACACCGCGCGTCGCTGCGATCTGACGCTGGCCCTCGGTCGGGCTCTGCTCCCCGCGGGGGAGCCGCGTCGGGCCCACGAGAGCGCCGCGCCGACGGCGTTCGCTCTGGCAGAAGAATTGGGTGACCGTGCGAGGGCGGCTTCGGCCGCCCTCCTCGCGCTCGCCGGTATGAACCGAGCCACTACCGCGGCGATCGCCTCCGGCGGAGAGGAGTGGCGCGTCTGGTGCGAGCGGGCTGATCGCTACGCGGCGCCGGGCACGCTCGAGCGCGTACACACCGACCTGGCCCTCGCCGCGCGTGCCCAGGCGACCCGCGACCGTCGGCGGCGGCGGGCGCTGATCCGCGGCGCCGTGTCCCTTGCCGGCGAGATCGGCGACGCCGAGGCCGCGGTCGAGGCCACCTACCAGCTCCTCTTCGCCCTCGATACCCCACTGGAGGAGCCCGAGCGTGCGGAGGCCGCGCGACGCGTCGTGGCGTCGAACCGGGCATCGGCCAGTGCACGTGGCCAGGTGCGGGTGCTCTGGCGCGCCGCGTACGCCCTCCTCGCGGCCGGTGACCGCGAGGCGTTCGAGTCCATCTTTCGGGAGATCGCCTCTCTCGTGGACCGAACGCCCGACGCCGGCGTCCAGGTGTACCCTCTCTTCGGCCCGGCCACCCTCGCCATTCTCGACGGGGACTTGGAGGGCGCGCTGGACGTGGCAAGGCGAATCGCCGAGCGGGGCGAGGAGGTGGGCGCGACCGGGGTCGGCCGCATCAACTCCCACCACTTCCAGCTCCGACCCCTGCTGCACCTCGGCCGCGGCGGGGACGTGCTCGCCTGGGACGATGGTGGGTTCGGAGGACTGGGACCTTGGCGCGGGGTCCTGGCTCTTGCACACTGTGGCCGGCTCGATGAAGCGCGGAGCGCTGCGCAACCGCTGTATGCGCAGGCCAACCAGGACGAGTTCATGTCGGTCAACACGCTCGCGTGGCTGCTCGAGGCCATCACCATCGTCGGTGACGGCACACGAGCCGGGGTGCTGGCAGAGCGCCTTCGGCCAGCGGCGTCCGCAGTGGCGGCCTCCAACGCCGACGCGACATGCTTCGCGCGGCACGTCGGCGGCGCCGCGCACCTCGCCGGCGATTACGACTCGGCGCGCGCGCTGTACGACCTCGCGCTGGAGGCGTCGGAGCGCGTTCGCTTTCGGCCCGAGATCGCCCTGACTCGGCTCCAGCTCGCTGAGCTGCTCCTCGACGATGGTTTCATCGCCACGCTGTTGCCCGAACGGCGAAAGGCGAGCCAGGAAACGGCGCTGCGCCACCTCGGCTTCGCGGTCGACGAGCTGCGCGCCATGAAGATGCATCCGGGCCTGGAGCGAGCATTGCGCCACAAGGGTCTTCTGCACGCATAGGCGACGCAGAATGCGCATGGCGGGGCATACGCGATGTCATGAGCCCGCGGATTCTGTAGGTAGCCGCCGGCGCCCGTGGACGACCGCTAGAACGACGACGACACTCCGATGGTCGCCGCCCAAATTACGTCCGCCAAGTCCGGGCGATTCGCGTTACCTCGGCGGTGCGCACGGTCGCACCATCGCGAATCGCCTGCTGGGCTCGTTCTACTATCGCCGCCAATAGAGCAGGGGCACAAGCTCCTCCGCGTCGAACTCCTCCGCATACTTCGGAGCATCTCAGCAACGTCATCTTTTCTCAAGGCCGCGAGGTTCCTCACTCGTCCGCTTCCACGTCAATTCTCCGCTGAGCGGCGTGGCTACCCTGCTGCGACGAGCAGCTCCACCTTGCGGTCGCCCAGCTCCCGATAGCCGTCCTGCGTGACCACCAGGCTCGTCCCACCGAGGAGCGTGTCGTCGGCGTCGGGCGCGACGAGGGTGGGCGAGATGCTGTAGACCATGCCCGGCTGCAGCGTGAAGTCGCCCCGGCCGCCGCGCGGGGCGCCCCGGCTGGCGATCAGGAACGACGGCCCAGGAAATTCAGGCACGTCGATGCCGTACTGGTGCATTTGGGAATGGGGCGAAGATCGGAAGCCGGTCTGTCTGCACGCGCCCTCGTAGACGGAGGCCAGCTCCCCGTGCGTAACGCCCGGCCGTACGTGGCGCAGCACTTCGTCGCGAACGTGAAGGACGGCGTCGAACATCGCGCGGTGGGCTGGCTTGGGCTCGCCGAAGGAGATCTCCTGGTCGCTGTGGCCGCCGTACCGGTGGTACTCGGCGTGGGCTGTGAGGGTCCCGATGTCGCCTGGTTGGATCTGGCGGTCGCGCCCCAGCGCGCCGAGGATGGGGTTCTGCTTGGGGACCGCGCCGAACGTAAAGCCGAGCGACGAGTCGAGGTCGCCGCCAGCCTCCCACATGGCCTTGATGCCCTCCTGCACCACCTCAATTCCTCGCATGCCCGGTCGGGCAACGCGGTGGATTCGCTCCACGGCCAGGTCGAAGAGCACGTTCGCACGTTCGATGAGCGCAATTTCTTCTTCGCTCTTGATCGTGCGCAGGTCGAGGAAGATGTCGGTCACATCCTCCAGCTTCGCGTTCGGCAGCGCTTGCTGGAGCTGCGCGTACATGCCGTGACTGAGCCCGCCGATGGCCGCGCGCGAGTCCGCGACCCCGATCGTGCCCCGTTCGAGGCGCAGCTCGCGAACGCGGTCCGCGACGGTCGCCGCGTCGCCGCCGGCGCGGATGTCCTTGACCCAGTCCTGCGCGTCCACGAGCACCTGCGCGGGTACGTCTACGAGGTGCCGACGGTTGAGGGCCACCATGAAGGGCTCGTCCCGAGTCGGGAAGACGCCGACCTGTTCGCCGGGCAGTCCGTTGGACAGATACAACAAGTTACTGCCCACAACCACCACGCAGTCCACGCCGCGCTCGGTCAGTCGCGCGCGCAGCTCGGAATATCTTCGGTCGCGCTCGCCCAGGGTGAGCCGGGGACCATCGCCAGTAACCGTCGCCATGAGACACCTCCTGATCGTCGGGCGGCCAATTTTGGTTCGACTATACTGCTGGCCGGAGGGACGTCAAGAGTGAGCGAGTTCGGCGCGGCGATGCCGGTCGTGCTGCGCGGAATCGCCGTGTCGGGCCTGGGAAAGGCAACGGCATTCACACAGCTCGACTGGGTTCAGCGGCAATTCGAAGCGCGGCTCGGTTTTCGCGCGTGGCCGGGCACGTTCAACGTGCGCATCGTCGACCAGCAGGAGCAAGCCCGATGGGACGCGCTCTCCACGCGCCCGGGCATCCCCATCGACCCGCCCGACGCTCGCGGCTGTCTCGCGACCTGCTTCCCTGCCCTCGTGGCCGACTCCCTTCCAGGCGCAATCATCCTGCCCCACGTGGCCGGATACCCCCAGGACCAGGTCGAGCTGGTGACAGCGGAAAGCGTGCGCGCGCGCCTCGGCTGCGTCGACGGCGATCCCGTCCTCGTGCGCGTGCCGCCGCTCGTTGGATGGCGTGCTGGATGACGCCGGCTTCCGATGTCGAACGGCCTTCGGACGCGGCCGCCGCCCGGGCCGAGGCCCTCACCTACCTTGCAGCCCACAACACCGTCTCGCTGGCAACGGTGGGGGCCGACGGCGTGTGGGCGACCACCGTCTTCTACGCCAGCCGCGACTTCACGTTGTATTTCCTCTCCGAGCCGAAGACGCGGCATGCGCAGAATGTGGCCGCGAATCCATCAGTGGCCGCCACTATCAACGAAGACTACCGGGACTGGCGTCAGATCAAGGGGATCCAGATGGCGGGAACCTGCGCGGAGATCACCGGCAAGCGCGAGCTGGCCCAGGCGCTGGCGGCGTACGTGAAGAAGTACCCGTTCGTGGCGCAGTTCCTCTCCCCCGGCCAGCTCCTCCGCGGAATGCAGGTCGCCGGACGGGCGCTGGACGTCCGGCTCTACCGGATCGCGCCGACGCGGATCCTGTACCTCGACAATGAGCGCGGCTTCAGCAATCGACGGGAGATCCCCCTGGAGGCGAAATGACGATCCGACGGCTCGACCACGTCGCCATCACCGTCCGCGATCTCGATCGGTCCATCGCGTTCTATGCTCGCCACTTCGGACTGGACCCCTACTTCGTCGAGCGCGATCGTCCGCGTGGCCCACGCGCCATCGCCTACCTCCGGTCGAGCCAGGGCGTGCTCGAGCTCACCCACGACCCCGATCGAGCTTTGGGCGCGGGCTTTCACTTCTGCTTTGTCTCCGACGACTTCGACGCCGACGTGGCCCGGCTTGTGGCGGAAGGGGTCGCGGTGAAGGCGCCGCCGCATCCCACGGCCGCGCGCGAGCCATCGGAGCAACACTGGCTCCGGACGGTGTTCAGCGGTCCCGACGGGGAGGAGATCGAGGTTCGGGGTCCAAGTCACGAAGTTGTGACCTGAAAACTGCAACAATTGTCACAAACGTCCATAATCGCGTCGACGGGCACGCACGGTGCCATCCACGCGGTGAAGGTTTGACGCCTCATCGTTACATTTCCACGGGCCGGACGTAACATACGGCTCATTTCCCACGTCTTGACGTTGAAAGAATCGGGCGTAATACTCTTGTCATGTTTTTCTGGCTCGTTCTTGTCACGAGTGCGGATTAACTGGATAGACCTGGACGATCACACGATAGATGGTCGAGAACGGACCGAATTGCAGTAACGCGTGAACGCACGGCTCCACGCGGCGTTGCATCGCTGTAATCAGGAGCCAGCGCTGTTCGCCGCCGTCCTTATCGACGCGGCGTTGTGAACCCGTCCAGGTAGCAAGACAAGACACTCCTTTTCCGCACATTGCTTCCCCAAAACCCCTCCTTAGGAGGCGTTTGCACGACTGATGTCGCGTACGGGACAGCACGATCACAGAGCGACAATCTGTAGCGGCGGCTCCATCGCAGCTCCGGCTCGCCACAACGGCCGCACCGTCGAGCCATACCAGACCTCTGAGGTCGGCGCCGCTCAGTCCCGCCCCAGGGCCATTGGGAAATTCCTGTTCGCCGGTGCCGAAAAGCTCTACGTCCGAGGCGTCACCTACGGCGGCTTCCGGCCCAATTCGGCCGGCGATGAGTTTCCAGAGCCGCGCGTCGTCGACCGCGACTTCGGTCGGATGGCGGCCAACAACATCAACGCCGTGCGCACCTACACAGCGCCGCCGGTTTGGCTGCTCGACCTTGCGGCGAAGCATCGCCTGCGGGTCCTCGTCGGAATCCCGTGGGAGCATCACGTTGCATTTCTCGACGATGGGACCCGCGCGCACTCGATCCGCGCCCGCGTCCGCGCTGCCCTGGATGGCTGTGCGCAGCACGATGCGGTCCTCGGATTCTCGATCGGCAATGAGATTCCCGCGGCCATCGTTCGCTGGTATGGCCCCTCCCGGATCGAAGGCTTCCTCCGCCAGCTCTACGAAGACGCAAAGGAAGTGGATGCTAACAGCCTGATCACCTACGTCAACTTTCCATCGACCGAGTACCTGGATCTGGGTTTTCTCGATTTTCTGTGCTTCAACGTCTACCTCGAGCATTGCGACGACTACCTCGCCTACGTGGCTCGTCTCCAGAACCTGGCATCAGACCGGCCGCTCATCATGTCGGAGATCGGATTGGACAGCCTGCGCCATGGCGACTTGGCGCAGGCGTCCCTCGTCGCGAGCCAGGTGCGAACGGCGTTCGCCAGCGGCTGCGCGGGGACCTTTGTGTTCTCCTGGACGGATGAGTGGCATCGCGGCGGTGAAGAGGTCCAGGACTGGGCGTTCGGATTGACCGACCGAGAGCGCCAGGAAAAGGCGGCCCTGGGCGCCATCCGCGCCGCCTATCGAATCACACCGTTTCCGCGCGATTATCCCTGGCCCCGGGTTTCGGCGGTTGTCTGCAGCCACAACGGCGCTCGCACGATTGCTCGCTGTATCGAGGGTCTCAAGGCGCTCGATTACCCGGACTACGAAGTGATTGTCGTCGACGACGGATCGACGGACGCCACGCCAGAGATCGCCGCGCAGCCGGGTGTACGCCTTCTTCAGACAGGTCAGAACGTGGGCCTCGCGACCGCGCGGAACCTCGGCATGGAAGCTGCATCGGGCGATCTGATCGCGTACATCGACGACGACGCGATCCCCGACCGCCACTGGCTCCAATATCTCGCGTACACGGCCACCACGACGGATTGTGGGGCCGTGGGTGGCCCTAACCTGCCACCGCCGCACATCTCGACGGTCGCGCAGTGCGTTGCCAACGCTCCCGGCGGACCGACCCACGTGCTCCTGTCGGATACCGACGCCGAGCACGTTCCCGGCTGCAACCTCGCCGTCTGGAAGACGAAGCTCGCGGCCATCGGCGGCTTCGATCCCCAGTTCTGGACGGCGGGCGACGACGTCGACGTGTGTTGGCGGCTCCAGGACCGCGGGTGGCGGATCGCCTTCAGCCCCGGCGCGCTGGTCTGGCACCACCCGAGGGATTCAATTCGCGGGTTCTGGCGCCAGCAGCGCGGCTATGGAAAGGCGGAGGCGCTTCTGGAGCGAAAGTGGCCAGAGAAGTACAACGCCGCCGGTCATCGGACTTGGGGCGGGCGCATCTACAGCCCGGTTCGATTGCCGCCCCTTCCGTGGAATCGCGGGCGCATCTATCACGGCACGTGGGGGAGTGCGCCCTTCCAGTCGGTCTATGCGCCGGCCCCCATGATGCTCGACGCGCTCCCGCTCATGCCCGATTGGTTTCTTCTCATCGTCTTCGTCGCGGCGCTTGGCCTGCTCGGCGTCGCCTGGCGACCCATGCTCCTCACCATACCGATTGCCCTGACGATGCTGGGCACATCCTTCTTGCACGCGGCGGCCTCCGCGGCCAGGGCGTCCTTCCCGCGCCGGCGCGGAATCCGTTTGTTGAAGCTTCGCGGCATGACCGCGTGGCTCGTTCTGATCCAGCCCCTCGCGCGGCTCGATGGTCGCCTCCGACACGGGCTGACACCCTGGCGCTGGCGTGTCACGGATGCGCTCGCCCCGCCCATACCGAGAACCAAAACCTCCTGGCAGGAGCGGTGGCAACCGCCCGCCACGTACCTACGAGCTATTGAGCTGGCCATTCGCGCTCGGGCCGCCCACGTTCGGCTCGGCGGCGAATTCGAGCGCTGGGACATCGAAGCGCGCGGGGGCGTGCTTGGCGCTGTGCGCCTGCGCATGGCCACGGAGGAGCACGGGCGCGGCCGCCAGCTTCTTCGATTCCGCATCTGGCCGGTGGCGCTTCGACGCGTGGTGCTGATCGTGTGCATCTGCGCCGTGCTTGGACTCGCCGCGGCGCAGGCTTCGGTTGGCACGGCGCTCGTCTTCGCCCTCATGGCGGCGCTGGTGCTGACCCGCCTCATCGCCGAGTGGAGCGCCACGACCGCGACCGTATTGGGCGCCATCCCGCGCGATGTTCTGGAACGCGCCGACACCGCGGACCCGGAGCGATCCGCCACCGAGGGCGCAGCGTGAACCAGACCGTCCATCGGTCCATGCGCGTCCGATCCGGACTCGACCGCGACGAGCGAGGCGGTCGGTGAAGGACATTCCCCGCGCCCTGCGCTACCTACGCCCATACCTGGGGCTCGCCGCCGTCTCCGCGGCGATCATGGTTCCCATCACGCTGACGACCCTCCTCACTCCGTGGCCGCTCACGATTCTCGTCGACAACGTGCTTGGGCAGAAGCCGATCCCGGGCGTGCTGGCCACGTTCCTGGGCGATTGGGGGCAGGACAGGCGGACGCTCTTCATGCTGGCCGTGGGATCCGGCGTCGTCATCGCGGCGGTGAGCGGAGGCCTGAACGTCCTCGCGAACTACGTGAACACCAAGCTCGAGCAGCGAATCGTGCTCGACTTTCGCGCCGAGTGTTTTGAGCACGCGCAGCGTCTCTCGGTGCCCTACGCCGATCAGGTGAGTACCGCGCGACTCATGTACGGAATCAACTTCGAGGCCACATCCGTGGGCGCCATCATCATGGCGGTGGAGCCGCTCGCCCAGGGTGCGCTGACGATCATCGGCATGGTCTGGGTCTCCTTTCACATCGATCCGCTCCTTGCGCTCGTCTCGATGGCCGTGGTCCCATTCCTGTATTACGCGGTCGGCTACTACGCCACCCACATTCAGCAGCGGCTGCTCATCGTCAAGGGAATGGAGGCGGACTCCCTCTCCATCGTCCACGATGCCCTTGCCATGCTCCGGGTGGTCATCGCCTTCGGACGCGAGCGCCACGAAGTGCAGCGATTTCGAAGCCAGGGCCAGCGGGCGGTGGATGCGAGGGTCGGGATCACCGTTCGGCAGACGGCGTTCACGCTCGCCGTCAATACCATCACCGCGGTGGGCACGGCCCTCGTCCTGGGCCTGGGCGCGTATCAAGCGATGCAGGGCCGCCTCACCGCCGGGCAGCTCCTCGTCATTCTTTCGTACGTCGCGGCGGTCTACAAACCCCTCGAGCAGATCAGCTACACGATCGGATTGCTCCAGGACCGCCTCGTCGGCCTGCAAATGGGGTTCCACGTCCTGGACACCGAGCCGTCCGTGCGGGACTGGCCGACGGCTGCGCCGGTCCCGCGCGTCGACGGCGCCATCGAGTTCGATCGGGTCCATTTCAGCTACCCCGGCCGTCCCGATACACTCCGCGACATCTCGTTTCGGGTTGAAGCCGGCCAGGTAGCCGCGGTCGTCGGCGCGACAGGCGCGGGGAAAACGACGCTGGTCAGTCTGATCCCCCGGTTCTACGACCCGACCGACGGGCGGATCTTGCTCGACGGTATCGATACCAAACAGATCACCCTGGCTTCACTTCGGGCGCAGGTAAGCTTCGTCCCCCAGGAACCTGTGCTCTTCAATGGGAACGTCCGGGACAACATCCGCTATGGCCGACTCGACGCTACCGACGACGAGATCGTGGAAGCTGCGCGCGCGGCCAATGCCCACGACTTCATCGCCCGCCTGCCCGCCGGCTACGAGACGACGGTTGGCGAGCGCGGCGTCCAACTCTCTGGCGGTGAGCGTCAGCGACTGTGCGTCGCGCGGGCGTTTCTCAAGAACGCTCCGATTCTCATTCTCGATGAGCCGACGTCATCGATCGATTCGAAGACGGAAGAGGTGATTCTCGACGCGCTGGACCAGCTCATGATCGGCCGAACCACATTCATGATCGCTCATCGACTCTCCACCATTCACAACGCGGACCTGGTGCTGGTGATGGACCGCGGCGAGCTGGTCGAGATCGGACACCCGGACACGCTGTGGGCAAAACAAGGCATCTACCGCCAGCTCCACGACGCACAGGTCGGCCGACGCACGTCCCGTACGGGTCGGTCCAGCCCGGTCGGGGCCGATGGTCCCGCGCGCGCATCCAGCACCCCGGACCCATCGCCGTATCGCGTGGCGTGGCTCGCCCCCTCGGTCCCCTCGGTCATGCAGCCAGGTGCTGAGACGGGGATCCGCGTCACGGTGCGCAACGCGAGCCACGCCCCGTGGGCGTCGACCGACCGTGACGGCACCTGCCCACCGGTTCGGCTCGCCTACCACTGGAGATCCGCCGACGGGGAGATCGCCGTGTGGGATGGAGAGCGCACACCGCTCCCGGTTGATCTCGCCCCAGGCGAAAGCGTCAGCGTCGACTCCGTTCGCATCCGAGCGCCCGATTGCCCCGGCAGCTATCGGCTGGAGATCGCGCTCGTCCACGAGGGCGTCGCGTGGTTCGAGGAGGCGGGAGGGGACGTCCTCGCGCTCACGGTGGACGTGCAGCCGGAGGCCGCTCCGGCTGCAACTCCCCCGTTCCTGGCGGCAGAGCCGCGGGCAGAGGCGCCGACCCTCGTCGTCGGCAGCGGTCGGAGTCGCGGCGTCAACTTCGCGGGATATTTGCGCACGGAGAGCGGGGTCGGATCAGCGGCGCGCGGATACGTCCGTGCGCTTCGACATTCGGGTACGCCGCTGGCTCTTCACGACCTCTCATCCCTCACGGGAAACCGTTCCCAGGATGACACCCTCGCGGCGGTGGAGCAGGGCCACCCGTATGCCATCAACATCCTGTGCGCAGATATCGAACCCCAGGTGTCGACGGTCGCCCACCTGGGTCCGGATTTCTTCGACGGCCGCTATACGATCGGGATATGGGCCTGGGAGCTGCCCGCTTTCCCCGATAAGTGGCGCGATCGCTTCGCCTACTACGACGAGATCTGGGTTGCCACCTCGTTCATCGAAAACTGTCTCGGTCCGATCGCGCCCGTCCCCATCACGCGGATTCCTCCCGCGCTCACGCCAACGGAGGCCGGGTCACGCGAAGATGGCAGGCGTCGAATCGGCGCCGAGCCCGATGACTTCGTCTTCCTCTTCATATTCGACTTTCACAGCCACGCCGCGCGGAAGAATCCGGGCGCCATCGTCGAGGCGTTCCAGCGCGCATTCGGCCCCACCGACCGCGCGAGGCTCGTCCTCAAATGTGTCAACGGCCATGCAGATCCTCGGTCCATGGCCGAGCTTCTGGATCGGAGCGCCGAGCGCTCGATCGCCATCTACGACGAATACTGGTCCACCGCGCAAATCCGCGATCTCACGGCCGCCTGCGACGCCTACGTCTCGCTCCACCGAAGCGAGGGTACGGGGCTGACGATCACCGACGCCATGGCGCTGGGGAAACCCGTCATCGCCACCGGCTGGTCCGGAAACATGGACTTCATGACGAGCCGCAATAGCTTTCCCGTCGAGTACGCCCTGGTGCAAATCGAGGAGACCGTCGGCCCGTACCGAGCGGGGGAAACCTGGGCGGACCCGTCCGTCGATCACGCGGCGGACCTGATGCGTCGCGTCTTCGAAGACCGGGAGATGGCTCGCGAGCGGGGCGAGGCCGCGCGGCGCGACATGGCCAACCAGTATTCAGAGGAGGCGGTCGGCCGGATCATCTCGACGCGCCTCGAGGCCATCGACACGCGGCGGAATCTCGCGGCGTATCGCCAGAACGTGTGGGCGCACTTTTGGGACTACCAGGATCTCGGTCGGCGCATCCATTCCGCGGTGGGACGCGCTGCCCCGGCGGGGTCGACGATCGCCGTGGTGAGCAAGGGCGACCCGGCGATCCTTCTCGTGAACGGCTGGCGCGCGTGGCACTTCCCCTGCGGGGACGACGGTTCGTACGCGGGCTTTCACCCGACCGACGATGCGCAGGCGATCGCGCAGCTCGAGGCTGCCCGAACACGGGGGGCCGCGTTCCTCGTGTTCCCGCATACCGCGCTCTGGTGGTTCGAGCACTACACGGGATTTCGCGCCCACCTCGGCGATCGCTACCCCTGCGTCCTCGACGAGCCGGGGACGTGCCAGATCTACGACCTCAGGGAGAGAAACCATGGCGTCGAACGAATTTGAGCAGCGGACGGCCGCCGCGCGCCCCACCGTGCAGCGCGAAAACATCGCGTCCGAAATCGCGCGGCTGTGTGAGACGGAGTCATCGGTCCGCGCACAGCTGATGGACGCGATCGGCGCATTCGAGGAAGCGTCTCGGCGGTTGCAGTCACAGCTCTCCGATTTGTCCCGCGACGTGGATGAGCTGCGGGCGAGCGGGCAAGATCGAGCCGCGGGCGCCAGCGCTCGCGCGACGGATGACCCGTACCGCGGGCTGATTCGGCGGGTTCGCGAGGTCGTGCAAACCATCGTTCCCGCGGGGGCGATCGTCGCCGTTGTGAGCAGAGGCGACGACGATCTGCTGGACTTCGACGGGCGCGAGGGCTGGCACTTCCCGCGAAACGCGGACGGCGTTTACGCCGGCTACCATCCGGCAGACAGCGACGAGGCGCTCGCTCACCTGGAGCTTCTCCGTGCGAAGGGCGCCGGCTACCTCCTGTTTCCCAGCACGGCGTTCTGGTGGCTCGACCATTACGTGGACTTTGCCGCGCACCTGACGAGTCGACACACGCGGATCTGGGGCGACCGTCGCTGCATGGTTTTCGGCCTCGACGGCCAGCCGGCCGAGCAAGCGCCGCCGCCTCGCGGCCCGGAACAGCGAGGTTTCCTGCGCCTGATCGAGCGACATCGACACAGAAATGCAGCGCGGTCGGCCTACCCATGAGCCGCATCGTCGTCAGCGGCGCCCTGGCGAATAAGCCCGGGAACGGGGGTAACGCATGGTCACGCTTGAGCTGGCTCCGCGGATTTCAGCAGCTCGGATTTGACGTGGCCTTCATCGAGCAGATCGATCCGAGCGTGTGCGTGGCAAGCGACGGGTCGACGGCTCGGGTCGAAGAATCCGTAAACCTGGCGTACTTGTGGGACGTCGCCGAGGCGTTCGACCTCGCCGGAAGCGCGGCGCTAATCGATTGCCGCGGCGGCCTGTGCTTCGGCATGACCGCCACGGAGCTGCGCGATCTCGCCGACGACACCGCCCTGCTCGTGAACATCGGAGGGCATTTGCGCGTCGATTGGCTGCGGGGCAGGTTTCGACGCACGGCGTTCTTCGACGACGATCCGGGCTTCACGCAGTTCTGGTGGGCGGCGGGGCGGGCCGATCTCCTCCCCGACCACCACCATTACTGGCTTACCGTCGGCGCAAACATCGGGCAGGAGGGCTGCCCGGTCCCGACCTGCGGCCTTCCGTGGCAGCCGGTTCGCCCCCCGGTCACGCTGGACGACTGGGCGACGTCGTCCGACGGCGCGAAGGATCGATTCACGACGGTTGGCACCTGGCGCGGCCCGTACGGCCCCATCGAATGGAACAGCACGACGTACGGACTGAAGGTCCACGAGTTTCGAAAGTTTCTGGACCTCCCGCGCCGAAGTCCGCACCGGTTTGAGATCGCTCTCGACATTCACCCTGCCGACGCGGTTGACCGCGACGCGCTTGGCCACCACGGTTGGCGGCTCGTGGACCCCAGGATTGTGGCGGACAGCCCGGCTCGATTTCGCGCGTACGTCCAGGAATCTGGCGCCGAGTTCTCAGCGGCGCAGGGGATGTACGTGAGATCACAGGGTGGGTGGCTCAGCGATCGTACCGTTCGGTACCTGGCGGCAGGGCGGCCGGCCGTCGTGCAGGACACGGGGATCGCGAGGTCCATTCCGGTCGGCGAAGGGCTTCTGGTTGTGCGCACCGTCGAGGAAGCGGCGCGCGCCGTCAACTCCGTCGCTCGCGATTATGAGCGCCACGCTCGGGCCGCGCTTCAGCTTGCTCGTGAGTATTTTGACGCCAACCGCGTTCTGACAAGCCTCCTCGAGGAGATAGACCTGGCCTACTGAACGGCGGATGCTCGGTCGATTGCCCAGAAGTCCGCCGCCTGAACCGACCGCGTGGCGCCAGGCCTTCGAGGCCAATCAGGAATTGGGGATTCACCGATGGACGACGCGTTTCTGGAACCCCGGGAGAACATCGACACCGCGGCCCTTCTCGCCAGGCTCAAGTCATACAGTGAAGCCGTGCCTTCGGCAGGCGCGGGACAGCATGGAGACGGAGCCCCAGAGCTCAAGCTGTCACGCGCGCTCAGAGAACAAGCGGAGCTGAACCGCCACATCGTCACCGCCATTCGAAACCTCGGGGACTTCCTGGACGAAATCGACGCGCGGGTCATTGCGCTCGAGCGTCGGGATGCCCGAGTCGAACGGACGGGCGACGGCGTCGCCGAGCGCGCCGCGTCGAACGACGGAGTTGGTTCGGGCCCAGATGCCGAAGGCGTGATCGAGGCCCTGCGTGCCAGCCTGCGCGTCAGCCTCGCGGGGCTGGACGCCATGCTCGCCGACCGACACGGGAGGCCGCGATGACGGGGAGCCACGCGCGGCAACCGACAGCGCCAGGGCATGAAGAGGATGATGCGCAACTGACCGCCGCGGAGATCACGCGGATTGCTGACGCCCTCGAGTCGCTCTGCGAACGCCTCGATCAGCTCGGCGCCGTCTTTTCGGCCGGAGTAGGAAGCGATCAGGCGCTCGCCGAGTCGCCCTCGTTCGACTACGTTGGATTCGCGGAACGGTTCCGCGGATCGCGGACGGAGATCAGAGAGCGGCAGTCGCACTACGCCGCGTTGTTCCACGGCAGACGCCACGTCGTGGACCTCGCGTGCGGTCGCGGCGAGTTCGTGGAGCTTCTGTGCGAACAGGACGTTGGCATCCTCGGCGTGGATCGGAGCGCCGAAATGGTCGAAGCGTGCGCAGGCCGCGATCTTCCCGTCATTCAGGCCGACGTGTTCGCGTACATGGACGCTCAGGCCGAGAAGAGTCTGGATGGGATCGCTTCGTTCCAGTTCATCGAGCATCTCGCTCCGAGCCAAATCTTACGCCTCCTCTTGCTCGCCGAGCGGACCCTCATCGATGGCGCTCCCATCGTGCTGGAGACCGTGAATCCGAGCTGCCCTGAGGCCTTCGGTGACTTTTACCTTGACCCAACGCACGTCCGACCTGTGCCCCCGGGGCTCCTCGTCTACCTGTTCGAGCGCGCGAACCTTCGCGTTGAGTCCGTGAGGTTCACCGCGCCCGCGCGCGATGGCCCGATGGAAAAGGTGCTGCGAGTCGCTCCCTATGGGCAAGCCGACACCGCGGCCTACCGAGACTACGCGGTCGTAGGAGCCCGGGCGCCGCGTAGGAGCCGGCGCGAGAATTTTTCAACTCGGGACTGAGAACGATGCAGATTCACCAATTCCATTCCGGTACCGCCGTTGGCGACGCCATCACCAACGAGATGCTCGCCATCCGCGCTGCGCTGGAACGGGCCGGCTACGAATCCCACATCTACGCAGAGCACATCGATCCCGCGTTGCGCGACCGCATCTCCACCATCGATGGGTACCAACCCAACCCGGACAACGTCCTCCTCGTTCATCATTCGATGGGATTCGATTGTTTCGACCGAATCGTTTCGCTTCCCGATCACAAGATTCTCGTCTACCACAACATCACTCCTGGAGCCTTTTTCGTCGGCAACCCGCACCTCGCCGCATACGCGGAACGAGGTCGCGAACAGTTGCGCGCGTACCGCGAGCACGCAGCGTTCGCCTTCGCGGACTCCGAGTTCAACGAGCGCGAGCTGCGCGACCTCGGCTTCGCCAAGACTGCCGTCCTGCCGGTGACATTTGGACTCGACGACCTATTGCGCGTTCCTCCGACGCAGGAGATCTTGAGCCGATCGTCTGGCCCGATGAACGTGCTGTTCGTTGGACGAATCGCTCCCAACAAGCGCCAGGACGACCTCGTGCGGATGCTCGCCCATTACCGGCGGCGCTTCGACCCCCGAGCGCGCCTCACCCTCGTCGGCGACTACGACCGGACCGATCCGTTCTACCGGGAGCTGCTGCGCGTGATCGCCGAGCACGATGTCGACGGGGATGTCATGCTGACGGGGAAAGTCAGCGACGCTGATCTCGTCGCCTACTACAGGTCCGCGTCCGTCTACGTCTCGATGAGCGAGCACGAAGGGTTCGGCGTGCCGTTGGTCGAGGCCATGACGTTCGACGTGCCCGTCGTCGCGTTCGACGCCGGGGCCGTCTCCTACACAATGGGCGGATCCGGACTCGTCTTCCGCCAGAAGCGGCTCCCGATGGTCGCGGCGCTCGTTCGTGAGGTGGTTCAGGACGTCGGACTGCGTCGAAAGGTCCTGGATGCTCAGCGAGCCCGAGTCGACGCCTTGCGGCCCGGCGGATTCTTGCAGCGTCTTCTCGCGATCGTTGGCGACGTGACAGGCCGCCAAGATGGCGCCTCATCCGGCGATTCGCTGCGCATTCAGATTCAGGGCCCGTTCGAGACCAGCTACAGCCTGGCCATCGTCAACAGGGCCCTCGCCCGCGGTCTCTCCCAGATCGCGGGGACGGACGTGACCCTCCATCCGACCGAGGGTCCCGGTGATTACACCCCGCGGGCCGAAGACCTGGTCGACAAGCCCGACCTCGAGGCGATGTGGCATCGCGACGCTACGCGCAGGCCGGCTGACGTCGTGATCCGCAACGTGTACCCACCGCGTGTCCGAGACCTCGATCCGCGTCAGACGAACCTCTTGAACTTTGCCTGGGAGGACTCGTTGATCCCGTCCGAGTGGGCCGACGACTTCAATCGCTTCCTGGACGGAGTTCTCACGCCATCCCACCACGTCCGATCGGTGCTTCGGAACTCGGGCGTGGCCATCCCCATCGAGGTCATCGGGAACGTCGTCGAGCGGCCGGCGAATTCCGACGAGGACGCGGCGCCCTTCACGACGGCCAAGGCGTTCAGGTTCCTCCACATCTCGTCCGGCTTTCCGAGAAAGGGATGCGACGTTCTCCTGCGCGCCTTCACGACGGAATTTTCGGCAAGCGATGACGTGGCGCTCATCGTCAAGACGTTCCCCAACATCCACAACGACGTCGGCGACCAGGTCACGGAGCTGCGGCGCACGGTGCCCAACTGTCCGGAGATTGTTCACATCGACGAAGACTTACCCCCATCGGCAATGGCTGCCCTGTACCGGAGCGCGTCGTGCCTGGTCCAACCTACGAGGGCCGAAGGCTTCGGACTGCCGGTCGCCGAGGCCATGCTCGCCCGGGTCCCCGTGATCACCACCGGCTACGGCGGGTCCACGGACTTCTGTCGCGACGACACCGCGATCCTCCTCGACTACCGGCTCGTCCCTTCGGAAAGCCATCTCGGCGTGGAGGGGGCCGAATGGGCGGAGCCCGACGAAGGGCAGCTCCGGCGCCACATGCGAAGGATGGTGGAGGATCGCTGCTCGCGCGCCGTACAGCGACGCGTGGACGCGGGATTCGAGACGATTCGACGGGACTACAGCCAGGACCGGGTCGCGGGGCGAGCGCTGGAGACGATCGCGCGCCTTCGGACGCCCCGGGCACGGCCCCTCCATATCGCCATGGTCTCCACGTGGAACACCCGGTGCGGCATCGCCGAGTACGCGCAGAACCTCGTCGCGGCGACGCCCCCGATGGACGCGCGCTGGACCGTCGTGGCCGCCGAGGGCGAGCCGCTCAGTCCGGATTCGCCCAATGTCGCGCGTTGCTGGCGCGACCGGTGGCACGGCGACCTGAGCCGCGCGATCGACGTCATCGAGCAGGCAGACGCGGACGTCGTCCATTTCCAATTCAATTTCGGCTTTTTCGAGCTGCACGACCTGGCGCGGGCGATCCGGCTCCTGAAACAAAGCCGACGCGCGGTGATCCTCACGTTGCACGCGACGTCCGACGCGACGATCGACGGACGAGTGGTCTCTCTTGGCGAGATCGCGCCGGCGCTTCGAGACGCAGATTGCATCTTCGTGCACACCCACGACGACCGGAGGCGCCTCGCCAGCCTGGGAGTTCGGGGAAACGTTGCCAGATCCCCACATCCCTACACTCCGTACCCCGACCGGGACCGATGCGATGTTCGGCGGAGCCTTGGGATCTCCCGTGCTCCCATCATCGCGATGTTTGGCTTCGCGCTTCCTCACAAGGGGCTGATGGAGACCATCGAGGCGCTCGCGCTGCTTCGCGAACGCTATCCCGATGTGCTGCTTCTCGCCCTAACCGCGCTCCATCCGGATGCGCGCTCCCGCGCATACCACGAAATCTGTCAGGAACGCGTACGGGCGCTGGGCTTGGACCGACACTGCGCCATCATTTCCGAGTACCTCGAGGCGCGGCAAATTCTTGCCGGCCTCCAGGCATCGGACGTCGTCGTGCTGCCCTACCACGAGAGCGCAGAATCGGCGAGCGGAGCTGTTCGTCTCCCGCTCGCCTCGAGCCGACCGGTGCTGACCACTCGGCAGCGAATCTTCGCCGACGTGGCGGACCTCGTGTATCAGATCGACGACGCGTCGCCGACGGGTATCGCAGACGGGATAGTGACCATTCTGGAAAACCCCGACCTCGGCGGCGAGATCGTAGAGCGCGCGAGCGAACGCGTCCGCCACGATTCCTGGCAGGCAGTCGCCGCCACGCAGCTCAAGATCGCGAATGGCATCTGCCGGAAACGCCCGGGGGACTCGCGGGATCGATCCGTCGATCGGCCTCAACACACGTTCGCCGCCTGATGCGCGAGGATTGGTGAGTGAAGAAGCTCCTTGTGAGCGGCATGCTCGCCGCGACGCCGCATCACGGCGGAGCGACCTGGGCCACGCTCCAGTACGTTCTCGGCCTGCGCCGCCTCGGCCACGACGTCTTTTTCATCGAGCCGGTCGCGGCAGCGTCGCTCGTGCCGACCGGCGCATCCCTCCTGGCTTCGGACAATGCCGCCTACTTTCTGGCGACGGTCCGGCGCTTTGGCCTGGACGGCTCGGCGGCGCTCCTCCTCGCTGGAACCAGGGAAACCGTTGGCGCAACGTTTGGCGACCTCCAGCGCGCTGCCGCCCGTTGCGACGCGCTCATCAACCTTTCCGGCGTGCTGGCCAGGCCGGAGATCACCAGCAGTATCCCCATTCGCGCGTACGTAGATCTCGACCCCGCCTTCAATCAGCTGTGGCATGCGGTCGAGGGGATCGACGTCGGGATGGCGGATCACACGCATTTCATCACGGTTGGACTGGGTCTCGGAGAGCCCGACTGCCCGGTCCCCACCTGCGGTGTGACCTGGATTCGCACGCTGCCGCCGGTCGTCCTCGATCGCTGGCCGGCTGTGGACCCGCCGGATGCCGGTCCGATAACGACGGTCGGCAACTGGCGCAGTTACGGCTCTATCGAAGTCGACGGCGTCCTGTTTGGACAGAAGGCGCACTCCACGAGGCAGCTCATGGATATCCCCACGCGCTCGCGCGAGCGATTCCTTCTCGCTCTCTCGATCCACGCGCATGAGCGCCGCGATCTGGACGCCCTCGCGCGGCACGGCTGGACGACCATCGACCCGACAAAGGTCGCCGCGTCGCCCGACGCGTACCAGCGCTTCATCCAGCGCTCGTACGCCGAGCTGGGAATCGCGAAGAGCGGGTACGTGCTGTCCCGCTGCGGCTGGTTTAGCGACCGGTCGGCCTGTTACCTCGCGACCAGTCGCCCGGTCGTCGCCCAGGAGACCGGCTTCAGCCGGCACGTGCCGACCGGAGAGGGGCTGCTCTCCTTCGCCTCCGTTGACGAGGCGATCAGCGCGCTGGAAGCGGTTCGCGCTGACTACCGACGACATGCGATCCGGGCCCGCGCCCTGGCGGAGGAGCTCTTCGGCTCTGATCTCGTCCTGTCCCGAATCCTCCGCGAGATCGGGGCGGCCTCGTGATCCGCTCGCAACCCGGCGGGATTGGCTTCGATCTCACGGATGCGATTCGGGACATCGTTGCCGCGAAGCTCGGCCCACGCCCCGCCGTCGTGGCCGTCGAGTCGCGCCCGTCGCCCAGTCGAAGCAGCGCGGCGCTGGACGAGGTCGAGGTCACCCGCGCCGACGGTTCGGTCATCCGCCTCGTGTGCAAGGACGCGGGACACGACGCGTACCCCGGCAGCGCGAGCGTGAAGCCGCGATTCGTGGTCGACCCCGTGCGCGAGATCGAGACCTATCGCGTCGCGCTGGACCCATACGGCGTCGGCCCCACCTGGTTCGGCGCGATCGTGGAGCCGCGATCCGCTCGATACGTGCTGGTACTCGAACTGGTGCAGGGGTCGCTGTTGTTTCAGATCGGCGGCCTGGAATCATGGCTTCACGCCGCCGGCTGGGCCGCGCGATTTCATGATCAGCTCGCCCCTGCCGCCCGAGCGATCGCGCCATCGGCCCACCTCCTCCGATACGAGGAGCGCTACTACCGTACCTGGAGCGATCGGGCGCGAGCCTTTGCCCGTGGGAGCGCCAGGCACGACCAGATTGACGCGGTCGTCGACGCGCACGACGCGGCGATTCCCCGCCTCCTGTCGCTTCCAGCAACCGTGATCCACGGGGAGTTCTTCGCGGCGAACATTCTCATTCGCGACGATGCGTCCCAATCGGTCTGTCCCATCGATTGGGAGATGGCGGCCATCGCGCCCGGACTCATCGACCTCGCCGCGCTCGCGGCTGGAGGATGGAGCGAGTCGGAGCGGTCGGCCATCATCGACGCGTATCGCGGCGCATCCAACACCTACGGCCGATGCGCGGACCCGGCGTTCGCGGACGCCCTCGATGCATGCCGCCTCCATCTCGCGGTGCGGTGGCTCGGGTGGTCGCCGAGCTGGGTTCCGCCCGCCCACCACGCCCACGATTGGCTCGCGGAAGCCCAGCGCGTCGTGAAAAATTAGATCCCCGCCGTCGTCTCCTGGGGTTGCGCCAGGATATCCAGATGGTCGCTGGCGCGCGCATCGTACACCGACATGATGCCCGGGATGTCCCGGTCAAAATCTCCGACACTGCCTTCCGGCTCAATGACGCCAAGTCGGTAGCGAAGACGCGTGAGCCAACGAAGATACTCCTCTCCCTGGATGTGCGAGATGCCGGGCATGGAGCCGGGGCTGAATTCGGTCACGATCACCGGACGGTCCGACTCGATAACGCTTTGGCAGCCCAAAAGCGCGTTGTATTCCGCCCCTTCGACGTCGATCTTGATGAACCGTATGGGACGTTTTTCAGCGGTCAAGGCGTCAAGCCGCAAACAGGGCACGGTCTCCATCGCCATGAAGGCGTCTGTGAATTCCGGCGGAAGATCCGAGGTCGTTCCGTTCGAATAAGACGAGTTCAGAATTAGCAGGCCCGTCGCGCGGCCGGCCGCTGCCTGCACGGCGGTGACGTTATCGAAGCCGTTCACCCGGCGGCTCGCCTCGAGCAGCTTGACGTTTTGGGGATTCGGCTCGACGGCCAGGACGTGGCCAGTGGGTCCAACGATCGATGCGGAAAGCATGGTGTAGTAGCCGATGTTCGCGCCGACGTCGACGACGTTCATCCCGGGCTTGACGAACCGGCGGAACACGCTCGTGACGCCGGGCTCGTAGCTGCCCTTGCGCAGCTGCGCGCTGACGGCAAGGTCGTCCGCGGCGGTCAAGATCTTGAATCCTTCGATCTCGGTTACTGCGATCCCCTGCGGCGGTTCGCGCCGGAGGAGGCCGCGCTGCTGGAATTCGAGCGAGAGCAGATAGGCGCTCACGACCCCTTCGAGCTCGGCGCCCTCATACCCTGAGTGGCCCCTCCACTCTTCGCGGTGGGGGCTCCGCCCGAGGAGAAGGCGAAAGCAGTAGAAGATGTCGTCGAGGGTTGCGTGGGGATCGTACGGGATCGACCATGGCTCCCGCCCGGATTCGACATCGGGATTCGTCGCCATGATCGTCGCCTCGCGTCATTCGCCGCCGAACTCGGCGCCTCATGTCATCGTAGCAGCGAAGAGGGTATCGCGAACAGCGGACAGCGCAGTGAGGATCAGAGCCGACGCTCGGGGTTCAGCGCCTGGTCGTAAAACCGCAGGTAGTCAGGGATGTGGGCTGCCCAGTAGTCGCCGTCGTGGTCGCCCGGAAATTCCTGGAAGACGGTGGCGATGCCACGCCGATCGAGCGTCGTGTGAAGCTGCTCGACCCGCTCGAGCCAGTCGTCCTCGTCCCCAACGTCGATCCAGATCTGCAGCTGGTCGATGTCGGGGGCGCTACGAGCAAGAGAGATCGGGTCGCGCGTCTGAAAATCCGCCCCCTCGCCCAGAAACGGCCGCGAGCCGTCGTCCCGCGGCAGGGATGGGCTATGGGCGCCGACCACGCCGAAGATCTGCGGATTGTGGAACGCCTGAGTCAGCGCGCCAGCGCCGCCCATGGATAACCCGCCGATGGCCCGGTGGGCTTGGCCCGGCAGCACGCGGTACGTCGCGTTGATGTGGCGCACCAGATCGTGGGCGATGTAGTCGCCGTACTTGGGGCCATCGTCCGCCAGGTTCACCCAGTAGCTGTAGTCCCCCTGGGGCAACACGATGATGAGGGGCATGATGACCTTCGCAGCGATCATCCGGTCGGCGACGTCGATCAGCCCGTATGCGGCCCACTCCTCGTTGGAGCCGCTATATCCGTGGAGCATGTACAGCACCGGGTACCGCCTCCCCTCCGTCTCGTAGTCCGGCGGAAGGTAGATGAGGTAGGGCATCTCCTTGCTCAAGGACGGGCTGTAGAACTCCATGTTCCGAAACAGCCCGCGAATCTGGCCGACGTACGGGCTGGCCGGCGGCTCGCTGGATGGGAGATGTTGGGCAAGCGGCTGCCGCAGGCTCGGGCGCGGGAGCGCCACCGGCGTATCGGCACCTCGAGGCGGCCGGCCGGGGACCGGAGTCCCGAAGGCGCGCGCCACGCGAGAGGCGTAGGGGTCCGGCTCCACGGTTGCCGATGCCAGGCCAGGCACCGTCGGGGAGGGATCCAGCGGCAGCAGAACCAGACACGCAATCGTGGCGGCCGCCGGCCAGGCGTACCGGGCCCAGCCCCGATTCGGGCTCACGAAGAGGACGCGCAGGCGAATCAGCAACCAGATGATCAAGAGCGAGACGATCTGGATCACCCCGTTGAACGGGCCGACGAGCCGATCGGGCAGGGTGAGGGAATCGACGAGCAGCGCCACAGGAATCGCCAGGACGACGTGCGCCGCGTACGCGTAGAGCGCGCTCTGCCCGAGGGGGATGAGAAACCACCCAAGCCCGCGCCGGATCGGCACCCACAGCTCCGTGACCAGCAAGTAGAAGAACCCGAATACCACAACGGACGCGACGATCCGTCCCGGCCGCACGTCTCCTTTTGCGAAGAGCATCTCCAACAGGAACACCTGAACCGTGCGGACGCGATCCGGGTCCGTGGGCCAGAGCCATGCGAGATTTCCGGTCAGGTCATAGATGGCGATGAGGAGGGCGAAGAGGCCGCCTGAAACGAGCAGCGCGGCGCGTCGGGGGAACGCCGCGAGGCGGCGCGTCAGCGTCCCATGGTGCCAGCCGAGCACCATGCCGGTGATGAAGAACACCTGCCAGGCCGACAGGTAGAAGAGATTGTTGCCCGCGATCTGCCAGGGGAATTCCGCCTGGTCCGGGAAGAACTGGTAGGCGGCCCACACCAGCCACGAGAGCGCGAGGACCACAGCCGTTCGACCCTGAGACAGCATGGCGAGAGCCAGAGGCGAGAGCAGGATCACGATGGTGTACAGGAGCGGGATGTCAACCAGGTAGTAGGTGCGGTGCAGGGTGAGGATTGAGACGACGAAACCGACCGGGTCCTCGAAGCTCACGCCCTGAGCCCAGTGCAGGTCGAGCTGCTCAGAGAGCGGGATGAAGAGCAGCGAGAGGGTGACCGTCAGGAGATACAGCGTAGCCGAGCGCTCGATCGCCCGCCGAAGCGATGCGCCCAGCCCATCCCGCTCGACGAGCCGTCGATAGACGAGACCCATCACGAGACCGGAGATGAAGATGAACGCCTCGGCGGCCGAGGTGTAGAAGCGATTGCCGCCGGTGAGCCCGTAGAGGACAGAGGGCCCGGCGAGATGGTCCACGACCATCGCGAAGACACAATAGCCGCGAAGGAGATCGATCCGGACATCCCGTCCCGCTTCGGTGGGCACATAGGGGCCCCAGCGTGTCGAGTCGTGGGACGCGGGCGGAGCGCGGTTCATGGCGGGAGGAGCCTCGCGGTCATGTAGGTCCGGACCGGTCCGCGGCAGCGCTGTGTGGGACCCATGCTCGAATTTGTACCACAGCGTCCCGGCCGCTTCTTACGATTCTCTTATGTTAGACTGATGACCCCAGGAGGTCACCAAACTGTCATTGCAGCGCAGCGACGAAGTCAACCGCGCCCGCCGTCGGCCACTCGCGCGCCTCGGCCCCTGGACCCTGGGATTCTTGCTCTTCGCCTGCGCCGCCGGCCTCGCTCGCCTGGCCACGCACGGCGCGGCCGCCCAGGAGCTGCCGGCGGCGCCTATCGACCCCATGAGGGCCGACTCGGCGGCGCAGGCTGGCGCCGATCAAACGGCAATCGATGTGGGCGGCACGTCAGCCGATCTGCAGGTGGAGGAGTTCGCGATCCACGTTCCGCCACTCCGTAGTCGGCCGTTGACGCCCCTCGTGGTCCTCCACGGGATGGGCGGCACGGGCAGCGACGAGGCGGACGCCCTGCGCCAGCAAGCCGACGAATTCGGGTGGGCCGTCCTAGCGCCGACCTTCGGGTACGGCGATTGGCGGGACCCGGCAGAGCTGCGGATCGAGGACCCGGCCAACGCGACGCGCATCGCGACCATGCTCGACCGGCTCCCGGACCTGATCGGCCACAACACTCGGCGACATGCCCTGGTCTACGGATTCTCTCGCGGAGCGCAGACCGCCCATCGGTTCGCGCTGGCCTTCCCTCGGCGGGTCGAGGCCGTGGCGATGATGTCGTCCGGCACCTACACGCTCCCAGTCTCGTCGACCGATGGGACGATGGCGCTGCCGTTCCCGTTCGGGGTGAGTGATTTTCCCGACCTCTTCGGGTGGTCGTTCGACGCGGATGACTTCTCTTCGATCCCCTTCTGGATTGGCGTCGGCTCGCAGGACGTCGATCCATCCGACGTGCCGCACCAGTGGGACCCGTACCTGGGCGATGAGCGCGTCGAGCGGGCCCAGTCGTACGCGCGCTGGCTGCGCCGCGCGGGCGTCCAGGCCCAGGTTCAGGTGTTCCCCGGGACCGGGCACGGCGAGACCGCCGAGACCCGAAGCGCGGCCGTTCGCTTCCTCGCACGCGTCGACGAGGCGGACGGCACCGGCAACCCGTCCTCCTGACGAACGTCCGGTGACCGAGCACGCGGCGGCTTCCCCGGCCGACGACCACGCCGTCCGCGTCCGTCAGATGGGTGCAGGGGACGTCCCCGCCTTTCTCGAGCTGATCCAAGCGCTCGCCGACTACGAGCGCCTTCCCGGGCCTGACCCTGCGGCGCGAGCGCGCCTGGCGCTGGATGCCGTGGCCGAGCCGCCGCCGTTTTTCGTTCTGCTGGCCGAGCGCGGCGGGCGCGCAATCGGGTACGCGCTGTATTTCATGACGTACAGCACGTTTTTGGCGCGGCCGTCCCTGTACCTCGAGGACATCTTCGTGCTGGAGCGCGAGCGCCGCCACGGCGTCGGTCATGCGCTGATGCGCGCCCTGGCGCGCGAGGCGGTCGCGCGGGGCTGCGGCCGGATGGAGTGGCAGGTGCTGAAGTGGAACGCCCCCGCTATCGAGTTCTATCGCGGGCTGGGCGCCGCGCCGCTCGACGATTGGGTGGGTTACCGCCTGACCGCCGAGCAGATCCAGCGCATCGCGGAGGAGCCGTAAGAGCCCAGCCGTCTACGTCGGCAGCTCGGTCCCGAGGCCGAGCTGCCGCGCGCGCTCGTACACGTACTTCGCCGCCGCCACGTCGTGGACACCCGACCCGGCATTGAGGCACACGATGATCTCGTCGTCCGAGCGCCGGCCCGGATCGCGGCCGGCCACCACGTCGGTAATCTCCACCATGCCGCCGTCGGGCGGTAGCTCCCCCGACTGGATCAGGTCATACACGGCCTGCATCGGCGGCACGTGGGCCATCACCTCTTCGGCGGATGTCGTGACGATTCGGCTCGCGCGGCGGATGCTGGCGACGTCGAACTCTTCGGGCGTATTGGAGATAACCGTGCACCCGGGGCTGATGGCCTCGCCGTTGATGACGGGCGTGCGAGTGGCTGTCGCCATGACCACGACGTCGGCGCCGTGTACGGCCTCGTCGCTGGATCGGCAGTCGATGGTCTTCACGCCGAGCCGCGATCCGATGAAGGCGCAGAACTCCTCTCGATGGGCAGGGTCTCGGCTGAAGACCTGGACCGTGTCGATGGGCCGCTGAGACCACGCGGCCTCGGCCGCCCAGCGGGCGATGCGCCCCGTTCCGATGACGCCCAGCACACGCGCGTCGGCCTTGGCCAGATACTTCGTGAAGGGCCCGTCGGGCGCCGCGCTCCGAACGCCGTGCACCAGTTCGTCGGAGATGATGCACCGCAGCGCCATCGTCTCGTAGTCCCAGTACACGAGGAGCACGCCACCCCCGTGCCCGCGCGCCGTCGCCCCCAGCCGACAGGCCGTCCCCATCCCCGGGATGATGGCGGGCAGGATCCGCAGGTCGCGCTCCCAGGGACGGCCGGTCCCGCGCCCGTCCCGCAGCGGCGGGTGGACCAGACGGACGCGATACTGGGTCGTGGCGACGCCCTCGCCGATGATGCGATACGCCTGCTCGAAGCTCGGAACCACCTCCTTCATGCGGAGGTCCATGTCTCCGGTGTCCTGATGGGAGAGGTACAGGACCATGTTCTGCTCCTCGGGCGTCCCGGTTATGATTGGCGCGTCAGCAATTGATTCGGAGGTGCCGAACGTGGAGGTTCGCCTCGATACGCTCGGTCGATGGTTTCACGAGATTCACGAACGGTACAGGCAGGTCGTGGTCGACCTCGCGCCGGAAGCCCTGAGCTGGACCCCTGGGCCCGAAACCAACAGCATCGCGGTGCTCGTACGCCACACGGTCGCTTCGGAAAAGGGAATGCTCTTCGGCCTCGCAGGCCATCCAGTCGACCGGAATCTCCCAGCCGACTTCGTTTCGCGCCCGACGACCGCGAGCGAATTACTGCGGCTGCTCGACGAGGCGGATGACCGCGTCGACGAGATGTTCGCCCTGATCTCCGAGGATGCGCTCACGGCGTCGTACTCGCGCCCCCACGACCAGGTCTTGACCGGAGTGGAGTGGGCCGTCAACACGTACGGCCACGCGAAAGAGCACATCGCCCACGCCGAGCTGACGGCCCAGCTCCTTCGATTCACGAGGTAAGCCGCCTCACGACCGGTCCCACTCGAAGATGTTGCGGGTCGTATCGGTGCCGACGTGTTTGGGGCCTGTCACGCCCTTGACCATGAGGGTGGGCACCACCTCCCAGTACAGCGGCATAAGGACGACGTTGCCCATCAGCTCGCGCAACATGTCGCGGATGATGGCCGTGCGCTCGCCGTCGTCGATCGTCACGTTCAGGCGTTCGAAGAGATCGTCGGCAACGGGACTGTTGTAGCCACCGCGGTTGAAGCCGCTCCATCGGTTGGCCGCGCTCGGGATCGCGCCCGAATACATACGGTCACCTGATTGCCCGTCCCTTCCCACCGGCGCTTCAGATCGAGTGCCGCGTCGAGATCTACGGTGACGGGCAGCACCACGTCCAGCTCGCCCGCCAGGATACCGGCGACCAGCGCGTTGGGATCGCCCACGAATCGAACGACGATCCGGTCCAGTGGCGGCCGGCCGCGATAGTAGTCGTCGAAGCGCGCGAGATCCAGATGCGACCCCAGCTCCCAGGATTCCAGCTTGTATGGCCCCAGGCCGATGAACTCGGTCGTGAACCACGGGCTGTTGGTGAAGGCTTCTTTGTCCCGCTCATAGAGATCCCCGAGGATGTGGCGCGGACGCACGACGCCGATGTTTCCCTGGGGCGCGTCGACGTACGTGCCCGACCGGTGGATCACGAAGTTCAGGGGATCGGGCGCGCTGGCCGACTGCATGAAGCGGCGCTGGCTGCCGGTCGTCGGGAGGTCGGGGTCCATAAAGATCTGGAACGAGAAGAGGAGATCGTCGGATGTGAAGGGCGCGCCGTCGTGCCAACGGACGTTCCGGTGCAGCCGCCAGGTCGTGTCCATCGTCCCGTCGGCATTGACCGTCCAGGTCCCCTCAGCGATCGATGGCAGGGCCAGGGCGAGCTGTGGCTCCCATCGATCGAGATCCTTCTCGACGGCGAGCCGGTCGTGCACCATGATTTTGATACTGCCGGCCCCGCCTGCCGTCGTGCCCGTGGCCTGGCCGAACAGGACGCCGAGGTCGGTGGGCTCGCGCTGGATCCCGACAACGAGCGTCTTTGCGGGCGGGGCCGCCTGCCCGCCCGTCGCAGGACCTGGCGCTGGCGCGGACCCGCTGGCACCGCAGGCAGAGAGGACGAGGGCGAGGCCGACAAGAGCCGGGCGGCTCGCCCAGCTCGGCACGCAAGTCAAGGGCGATGGTCTCTCGCGAAATGGCTCGCGCGACGTCGCAGCATTTCGTGCGCTCCAACTGGACTGGGTGACAGGCATGGTGCAGGGCTAGTTATAACCCCGCCGCGCCGGCGCGGCGGAGCATTGAAGGCGATCCGGTAGGATTGAGCTGCGTTTCCGCATACTCGTGTCCTGCCGGGGGTGCGTTGTGTCCGAAAACCTTTTCGACCGCCTTCGGGCGGGCTTCCCCAGAGATCCAGGCAAACCCGCGCTCGTTTTCCCTGAAGGTGGCGCGCAAAGCTATGCCGAGCTTTTGGCGCGATCGGGTCAAATGGCGCGCGCGTTGACCGACGCTGGGCTGTCGGCAGGCGACCGCGTCGCCGTCCAGGTCGAGAAATGCCCGGACTTCCTCGCCCTCTATCTCGGGTGCTTGCGCGCTGGGACTCCGCTCGTTCCGATCAACCCAAGCTGCACGGTCGCCGAGGTGGCGTACTACGTGCGCGACTCGGGGACCGCGCTCCTGCTCGGAGCGCCCGAGCGAATTGCCGCGCTTGAAGCCGCTAGTCGCGAGGCGGGCGCCAGGCGCGTTGAGACCCTGGACGTCGACGGGACATCGGGGACATTTCAGCAGCGCGCGGCCGCAGCCCCACCGGACTTCGAGTCCGTCGCTGTCTCGGGTGCGGACCCCCTCGCCGCGATTCTCTACACGTCCGGCACGACGGGAGCGCCCAAGGGAGCCATGCTCACGCACGCGAACCTGATCGCCAACACCGAGGCCCTGCACGAGGCGTGGGGTTGGCGGGCAGACGACGTGCTCCTCCACGCGCTCCCGCTTTTTCACGTCCATGGGCTGTTCGTGGCCGCCACCGCGGCGCTGGGGGCAGGCGCGACCATGCTATTCCTCCCGAGGTTCGACCCATCCCAGGTGATCGAGCTTCTTCCGCGGGCAACCCTCTTCATGGGTGTGCCCACCATGTACCACCGGCTCGCTGCCGACGCGGATCTCACTCCCGCGGTATGCGAGTCCGTACGCCTGTTCGTGTCCGGGTCGGCGCCGCTCAGCGTCGCCGACTTCAACGCGTTCCGGCAGCGAACGGGCCACACCATCCTCGAGCGGTATGGATTGACGGAGACAGGCATGAACATCTCCAATCCCCTCCAGGGCGAGCGCAAGCCCGGCAAGATCGGAGTGCCGCTGCCGGGCGTTCGCGTTCGGCTCGTCGACGCGGAAAAAGGGACGGATGTCGCACAGGGGGATGTCGGCGAGATCTGGGTGCGGGGTCCCAATGTGTTCGCCGGTTACTACCACGCGCCCGAGAAGACCGCCGAGACCTTCGTGGACGGCTGGTTCCGTACCGGCGACCTGGGTCGACAGGACGCGGATGGCTACTACGAAATCGTGGGCCGCGCCAAAGACCTGATCATCAGCGGGGGGCTGAACGTCTATCCCGCGGAGGTAGAGAACGCCCTGGGCGCGATCCGTGGCGTGGAGGACTGCGCCGTGATCGGGCTGCCGGACCCGGATTGGGGCGAGCGAGTGACGGCGGTCATCATCCGAGCGTCTGGCGCCGAGCTGTCGGCGGACCAGGTCATGGCGGAGGCGCGGACCCGCCTCGCGCCATACAAGTGCCCGCGTCGAGTGGAGTTTGCCGAGACGCTGCCCCGAAACGCGATGGGGAAGGTGGAGAAGGCGCGCCTCAGAACCATCTATAGCAGCTGATCGGCGCGCGCCGTTACAGCCGTGCGACAGCTCCCCCCGCACTCTTGTGCCGATCAGGCTGACCGTGTTACATGAATACCGTTGGTGTTCGGTCACGGACGCTACCCCCGGACGGGGCTTTGGCAGAGGTTCCATCCGGATGAAGGCAGCAGCGATCGCCCAGCGAGAGGCTGGGGGGTAAAGCTGCTGCGTTTTTGTTTCTGCCGAATCCCATTTGGAATCGAGCTGTTGTCGAGTCGAATCCTCCATCTCCCTGAGCACACGCTTCTGGTCTCAGCCCTGCTGGCCTTGATCGGTATGGCGATCCCGTCCGTGGCATCTGCGGCGGGAACGTCAGGGTCCGGGACGGGAGGCGCCCTCAGCACCGCTACCCGCGCAGTAACCGGCGCCGCGAGCGGTGCAAGCCAGTCAGCAGGCGGTGTGACGAGCGCCACGAGCAGCGTCGCGAGCACCGCGAGCCACATCGCGAGTGGCGCATCGAACGGGGGCTCCCAGGCCGGGAGCGCAGCCAATGCAGCCAGCCACGCGGCAACGGGAGCAGGCCCGACCGGCGCGCCGCCGAAGGCCCCGCAACCCGGACCTCGCGGGGGCGCGGCGAACGCGACCGAGTTGCTCGCGAATAGCGCGGGCCGACTGGTGCAGAGCGCCACCGCTCGCGTGTCGAGCCCGTCGGTCGCGCCGGGGCCCGGCGCCGGCGCCACGACACCGCTCCACCAGTCGTCGTCGACGGGCGGCGAAAGGGCGGCCGGCTCATCCGGCCCATCCGCCGTTCCGGGACCCAGCGCGGGCGCGACAACCCCACTCCACGGGCAATCGGATCCGTCGGCCGGCGCAGCGACCAATGTGGCAAGCGTGACCCGTCCGGTCTCGTCCGTGGTCAACACCGTAACCGGCGCCAGCCCAATCAGCGCGGCCTCCATGGGAGGCACCGCCCGCGACCTGACGGCGCGGGGCGCATCCAGGCCGTCCAGCCCAGCGAGCGCCGCAATTGGATCGGCGACGAGCGCCGCGCCGCCCGTAGTCAACTCGGTCGTCCGATCCCCTCGCACCGGCACGGCCTCCGCCGGATCGTCCGAGCGAAGCTCCATTCCGACGACCGCGTTCGGGCGTGCGGGCGCATCCCTGGCGGCGCCGTCCACGACGGCGGGCGCGATTCCGCAACGATTGCCGGCCGTTGGCTCGGCAACCCACGGCCTGGCGCCCGGGACAACCCGCGGTGCGCTGTCCGCTGCGGCGGGTGCCCTCGAATCGCCAGTCGTCGGGACGACGTCGGCGCTTCGGCAGCCGCTGGAGAGCGCGCCCGCTCTGATCCAGGCGCCATCACAGCGCACCACGAGGCTGGCTCGGCAAGGGACCGGGCTCGCGGCCATCACATCCGGACCAACTGGACCGACCCAGCCCGCCACCTCACCCCTCGCTCCGGCGGCCCTGACCCAGACGGGCAGCTCCCTGCTCCAGGCCACCATCCGCGGTGCTGCGGGGACCATCGACAGCCTCTCGGGACCCGTGGCCCACCCGCTTCCGACCATCCTTGCCCCAACGACTTCGTTGACCGAGGAGCTGGCGCCGACCGTCACGCCGGTGGCGACCACCCTCCAGCCGACCGTGCGTCTCGCGGGAGGCGCCGTCGCGAACCTGGCGGCGCCCGTTACCCAGCCGCTGGCGGCGACGGTCGCGCCGGTGGCGACCACCCTCGAGCCGACCCTGAACATCATCGGCGGGAGCATCGAGTCCGCTATCGCGCCCACTGCGCAGCCCGTCGTGACAGCGGTCGCTCCCGTCATCGCGCTCGTCCAGCCAACCTCCAGCTTTGCTACCGGCACGCTTGAGCGCCTCGCGGCGCCGCTGACGGAGCCCTTCGCGGCCGCAACCGGCCCGATCGGTGCCGCGATCCAGCCCGCCAAATCGGGGCTCGCTCCGGTCTCGGACTTGACCGAGCCGCGTGCGACAGCCACCGGCCCGGTGAATTCCGTGGTAGGAACCGCATTGAGCCTCCTGGGCGACCGCGTCGGGGCGGTCACTGAGCCGATGAGGAAGCCCTTCACGTCAGCCCTTGCCCCCGTGGCCGAACTGGCCCAGCAGTCCGATGCGCTGGGCCAGCAAGGCATCACGGCCGTCGACGGCGTGGCCGGTGCAGTCCAGGACGTTCTCGTCGGGCTCGAGGGGGGAGTCGAAACCGAGAGCGTGTCGTTCGGTGGTCGACCTCGCGTCCGCCCGTCCGGCGTGTCACCGGACGCGCCATCAGCACGGGTGGGAGGAGGAGCCTCAGCTCTGCCGCAGCCCTTCTCAGCGCAGGACGCGGTCATCGGCTCCTTCCCGGCGTCGTCAGTTCGCAACCCGGACCAGTCGCATGACGGGACAGGCGACGAGGACGGGCCCGGCGCTGGCCCAGCCGCGCGAAATGGTGTCCTCGCGTCCGCGCCGGCGGCGAACCCCGCGACGATCCTTCGGCTCCCAATGGGCGGCGGCGGATCCTCGCCCGAGCGCGGACCCGGCCAGGCTATTGGTGCGCCGCAATCGGCCCACGTCGCCGCCTTCGGCGCATCCACGCGCCGGTCAGAGGCCGACGCAAAGGCCAGGCCATCTTCCCTTTCCGCGCCGAAGATCGCGGCTCGCGCGGTCCGCGGCGCGGTCGTGGCGCCGCTCAGCCCCTTCTCCCCGCTCCGAAGTCCGGTTCCGCAGCCGCCCCTGGGATCAGTCACGCCTTTCGGCCTGCTCGCCAACGGCGACGCCAGCGGTGGCGCCAGCGCGGGGGGAGCGGTTGCCATCCTTCTCACTTCAATCCTGATCCTCCTCCGGCCGCTTGGCCGTGTTGCCGCCCGGACCGAGCGGCTCCCGAGCTGGGCGTTCGCCCCAGCTGCACCCCCAGGCTAGGCGCCCCACCCGCCCTCGCGCGACTCATCGTCGTTCGGGACGCGACCGGCGCCAAGCGCATCTGCTGCTGCCAGCGCAGGCGCCAGCCGTGGGCCCATTCAACGAGCCTGTCGTCGCGAGATCGAGGCGGGTGGCGGCGCCCACTTCGGGTCTCGACCCTGCCAGGTCGCCCGGTGCACGGCGCCCCACCCGTCCTCAACGGGACTCCGCCGGATCGCGTGTGCAGATGCGCGTCACCAGCGGAAAACGAAACGGAATCAGCAACAACCAGGAGGTTGCATCAATGCAACTCTGCAACCGAACCGGGGGCTTGCCCCTTCACCGCCTGGCCGGCCTCGCCGTGGGTCTCGCGCTAGCCAGCGCGTTCCTTCTCCTGACCGGGCCCGACGCGGCGTCGGCGCAAGTCCTCTCACCGGGCGGCGTGCTCGGCGGGTCCTCCGGAGGCGGGCAAGGCGCGGCGCCCGGCGGCATCGTACCCAGCGCGCCTCCGGCGGCTCCCCTCGCCAATGGCCCGAGCCTTCCGGGCGCAGGAGGGGCCACCTCCCCGGCTGTGGGTGGCTTGAGTCAGCCGGGCGGTGGCTCGCCCGCTGGCGGTGGACTGAGCCAGCCGGGCGGAGCAACGCTGCCGCTCAGCGGGCCGAGCACGCTCCATAACACCGGTTCCGGCTGCTGCCAGTCGCAGCCGTCGGGCGTGTCGAGTGACGGGCCATCGCACGGCTCGAACCCGTGCTGTCCGTCGCAGCCGTCGGGCGTGTCGAATGAGGGGCCATCGCACGGCTCGAACCCGTGCTGCCAGGCATCCCATCCGTCTCAGCAGACGAGCGCGACGAATGTCGGCGCCAACGGTGGAAACGCGTCGAGCAAGTCGAGCAGCACCGGTGGCAACGGCGGCAATGCCAGCGCAGGGTCGAACTCCGCGAGTCATTCCCTCATCGCCATTCAGGGCGTGAACGTCGCGCCCCAAACGGCGATCCAGGGAACCGGACATGGAGACAACTCCAGCAGTAACTCCGTGACCAGCCAGTCGAACAACAGCGCCACCGGCGGCAACGGGGGCAAGAGCAGCAGCAGCGCCAGCAGCACCGGCGGGAACGGCGGAACCCAGACAGCCACTGCCAACGGCGGCGGCAATGGATGGATCAGCGGGTGCTGCGGTGGCTCGCACGGCGGAAGCAGCGTCAGCGCGGGCAACTTCGGCGCGAACGGCGGCAATGCGAAGAGCCACTCGGAGAGCACGGGCGGCAATGGTGGAAGCGCCAGCGCCGGCTCGAACTCGGCGAACGGTTCGCTGGTCGTCGTTCAGGGCGTGAACGTGGCGCCGCAGACGACCGTCCAGCTCACGGGCCACGGCGACAACACCAGCTCGAACTCGGTCACGAGCCAGAGCGGCAACACGGCCGTCGGCGGCAGCGGCGGCAAGAGCACCAGCTCGGCGACGAGCTTCGGCGGCAA